>Ga0247819_10000133_pt1 | contig 45032 bp, 53 predicted proteins | sample 13C_Xylose_Day6_FD_193428 | JGI IMG/M metagenome (GOLD analysis project Ga0247819, IMG submission 193428) | Soil microbial communities from agricultural site in Penn Yan, New York, United States - 13C_Xylose_Day6 | ecosystem: Environmental > Terrestrial > Soil > Agricultural land | place: USA... | reverse complement strand
CGACTGGCGCCTGCAAATGCCGACTCGGATAATGCTGCTCATACACCTTGCACACCCGCAGCACCTGCTCATCGGCAAATCGCCCAGCCACCACCTGCAGCCCCACCGGTAGCCCCTCGCGAGTAAACCCGCAAGGCACCGACGCCGCTGGCTGTTGGGTCAAGTTGAACGGATAGCTGAACGGCGTCCATTCCATCCACTGGCCCATGCCTGACCCAGGCGGCACGTTGTGCCCGGCCTCGAACGCCACCAGCGGCATCATCGGCGACACCAGCACGTCATAGCGCTGATGGAAGGCATTCATCCGCGCCACCAGCTCAGCCCGTGCTTCCAGTGCCTCGGTGTACTGACTCAGGCTGATATCCGCACCGCGCTCGGCAATCCAGCGCAACCCTGGGTCGAGCAGGTCACGCTGCGCCGGCGACAATTGGCTGGCCAGCCGCGCCGCCCCGGCGAACCACAAGGTGTTGAAGGTATCGAGCGGATCGGCAAAGCCCGGATCGACTTCCTCCACCTGCGCGCCCAACCGCGCCAGGCGTTGCACTGCTTGCGCGGTCAGCGCCTGGATCTGCGGATCGACCTTCACGTAGCCAAAATCGGCGCTGTAGGCGATGCGCAGGCCGCTCAGATCTTGATCGTCACTCAACCACGGCACCTGCCGCGGCGCCCCGGCCAGGCCGTCGCGTGGATCGAGCCGAGCCACGCAATCGAGCATCAGCACCGCATCATCGACCGTTCGGGTCATCGGCCCCAGGTGCGACAGCAGGGTCATGGCGCTGGCCGGCCACTGCGGCACATAACCAAAGGTCGGCTTGATCCCGAAGGTGCCAGTGAAGGCACAGGGAATGCGGATCGAACCACCGGCATCGCTGCCCTGATGCAACACGCCAAGGTTGAGCGCTGCCGCCGCCGCCGCACCGCCCGACGAGCCACCTGCGGTCAGGCGCGTGTCCCAGGGGTTGCGGGTAATGCCATACAGCGGATTGTCAGTAACGCCTTTCCAGCCGAACTCCGGCGTGGTGGTCTTGCCCACCAGTACCGCCCCGGCCTCAAGCATGAAGGCAGAGAAGGGCGCGTCCACCTCCCAAGGGCCAGCCGCCGAGGTGGTCAGCGAGCCCTTGCGCGTAGGCATGCCACGGGTCAGGGTCAGGTCTTTGATCGAGGCAGGCACGCCATCCAGGCGGCCACAGGGTTCGCCGCGCTGCCAGCGTTGTTCGCTGGCGCGGGCGGCAGCGCGAGCGCCTTCGCCGTCGACATGGCAATAGGCGTTCACCGCCGGATTGTGGCGATCGATGCGCGCCAGTACATCGTCAACTACCTCGACAGGTGACAGCTGGCGCTGGCGGAACAGCTCAAGCAGTTCGACGGCGGTGAGTTCGCCGATAGCGGTCTTGCCAGTCATCTCAATGGGCTCCCTGATTGGCGGCCTGGAACATGGCGCGCAGTAGCACGTCGCAGCCGTCGGCCAGATCCTGGGGCGCGGCGTTCTCGATCTCGTTATGGCTGATACCACCTTCGCACGGCACGAAGATCATCCCGGCAGGGCCCAGCTCGGCGACGAAGATCGCATCGTGGCCAGCGCCGCTGACGATATCCATATGACTCAGGCCCAGCTCGCGGGCGCCCTGGCGCACGGCATCGACGCACTGCTTGGCGAAGTACAGCGGGGGGAAGTCGGCAGTCGGCGTGAGTTCGACGCTCAGGCCATGCTTGGCCGCGCTCGCCTCGATCACTTCGCGCACCTCGGCGACCATCGCGTCGAGGTGGCCGGGGTCGAGGTGGCGCAGGTCGATGGTCATCTGCACCTGCCCAGGAATAACGTTGCGCGAGCCAGGGTGCACGTTCAGGCAACCGACCGTGCCACAGGCGTGCGGCTGGTGAGCGTGGGCGATGCGGTTGACCGCCGCGACCACTTCGGCGGCGCCGACCAAGGCGTCTTTACGCAGGCGCATTGGGGTAGGGCCGGCGTGGGCTTCGACGCCGGTCAGCACCAGGTCGAACCACTTCTGCCCCAGGCAGCCCTGCACCACGCCGATCGTGGTACGCAGGTCTTCGAGCACCGGCCCCTGCTCGATATGCGCCTCGAAATAGGCGCCCACCGCATGCCCGGTCGGCACGCGTGGGCCGGCATAGCCGATACGCTGCAACTCAGCCCCCACCGACAGCCCCTGATCGTCGACCTTGTCCAAGGTCTCCTGCAGGCCGAACTTGCCGGCAAACACGCCTGAACCCATCATGCACGGCGGGAAGCGCGAGCCCTCCTCGTTGGTCCACACCACCACTTCCAGTGGCGCTTCGGTGCTCAGGCCAAGGTCATTGAGGGTGCGGATCACCTCCAGCCCGGCCATCACCCCATAGCAGCCGTCGAACTTGCCGCCGGTGGGCTGGGTGTCGATATGGCTGCCGGTCATCACCGGTGGCAAGTCAGGATTACGCCCCGGCCGACGGGCGAAAATATTGCCAATGGCGTCAACGCTCACCGTACACCCGGCATCCGTGCACCACTGCACGAACAGGTCGCGTGCCTGGCGGTCGAGGTCGGTCAGGGCCAGGCGGCACACGCCACCCTTTTGCGTGGCACCCAGGCGGGCCAGGTCCATCAACGATTGCCACAGGCGTTCGCGGCTGACCAGCGCGCCTTGGCCAAGCAGGTGCTGCGAGGGATCGATGCGGGTATTCATGGTCCATCTCTCCTAATGCAAATCTCATGGATTTAGCAGGGACCCTGTAGGAGCGGGCTTGCCCGCGAAGAGGCCGGTTCAGGCCTCATCGGTGGATGGCAAGGGCTGCGCCCTTGTTCGCGGGCAAGCCCGCTCCCACAGGGTTTTGTAGTGTCTGCACAGCGTCCGGGGCTAGGCGCTCAGGGCCAGGTAGCGGTTCTTGATGCTCGGGTCGGCGCGAAACTGCTCGGCGCTGCCCTGGTAGGCCACCCGGCCTTGTTCGAGCACGTAGTGGCGGTCGGCGAGTGCGTCGCAGACCTTGAGGTTCTGCTCCACCAGCAGGATCGACAGGCCTTCGTCCTTGATCCGCCGCAGGATCTTCACCAGCTCATCGACGATCACCGGCGCCAGGCCCTCGGTCGGTTCATCGAGAATCAGCAGTTTCGGGTCGTTGAGTAGCGCACGGGCGATGGCCAGCATCTGCTGTTCACCGCCAGACAGGGCAAAGCCATTGTTACGCCGGCGCTCCTTGAGCCGTGGGAACATCGCGTAGACATCCTCCAACTGCCAGCGGCTGTCCTTGCGCGCGGCAATCTTCAGGTTCTCCTCGACGTTGAGCTGGCGGAAGATCCCGCGATGCTCGGGCACCAGTGCGATGCCCTGGCGAGCGATGTCGAAGATCTCGCGGCCGACCAACGCCTGGCCGTTGAACTGGATCTGCCCCTGCCGTGGCCGGACGATGCCGAGAATGCTGCGCAGGGTGGTGGTCTTGCCGGCGCCGTTGCGTCCGAGCAGGGTCACCAGTTCACCGGCCTCGACTTTCAGTGAGACCCCTTCGAGCACATGGCTCTTGTCGTAGTAGGAATGGATCGAATCGACGCTGAGCATCAGGCGGCCTCTCCAAGGTAGGCGGTGCGCACACGCTCGTCGTTGCGCACCTGGTCCGGGGTGCCCTCGACCAGGATCTGGCCGTGGCTCATGACAGTGATGCGCTGGCTGATCGACATGACGATGCTCATGTTGTGCTCGATCAGCAGCACGGTGTGGTCGCGACCCAGGTCGCTGATCAGCTCGGTCATCACCGGAATGTCATCGATGCCCATGCCCGAGGTGGGCTCATCGAGCATCAGCAAGGTCGGCTTGGCGCAAATCGACATGCCCACTTCCAGCACCCGCTGCTGGCCGTGCGACAGCTCGCCAGCCAGGGTTTCGGCGCGGCCGTTGAGCTTGAGCCGCTCCAGCACCTGGTCGGCGGTGTCCCAGTGGCTGCGCTTGTGCTCGACACTGCGCCAGAAGTTCAGCGCACCGAGGCCATCGCGGCCTTGCGCGGCCAGGCGCAGGTTCTCGCGTACGCTGAGGTTCTGGAACAGGCTGGTGAGCTGGAACGAGCGCGCCATGCCCAGCGCTACCCGGCCATGGGAGGGTTTGCGGATGATGTCCTGGTCGTTGAACAGGATCTTGCCAGCCGTGGCCTGGCGCTCGCCGGTCAGGCAGTGGAACAGGCTGGTCTTGCCGGCGCCGTTGGGGCCGATGACCGTGTGGATGGTGCCCGCGCGGACCTTCAGGTCAACCCCATCGACTGCGCGGAACGGCCCATAGGCCAACTGCAGATTGCGGGTTTCCAGGAGAAATTCACTCATCACAGGGTCTCCTTGGTCTTGGCATCGAGGGTGCGCGAGGGTTGCAGGCGCTTGACCAGGTCGGCCAGGCCGCCCCACAAGCCGCCACGCATGAACACCACCACCAGGATCAGAATCGCCCCCAGCAGCATCAGCCAGCGCGGCCATAGCTCCGACAGCACATCGCCAAGCACGACGATGGCGCCGGCGCCCAGCAGCGAGCCGAACAGCGAGCCGGTGCCGCCGACGATGGTCATGATCAGGATGTTTTCGCTCATCATCAGGTCGATGTTCGACAGCGGTGCGAAGTGCAGCAGCATCGCGTACAGCGCCCCGGCGATGCCGGTGATGGCGCCAGACAACATGAACACCAGGATCTTGAAGTGGCGGATGTCATAGCCAATCGCCGCGGCGCGGGTCTCGTTCTCGCGGATCGCCAGCAAGGTGCTGCCAAACGGCGAGCGGATCACCCGCAGGGCGCCGGCGAAGATCAGCAGGAACAACACGGCGACGAAGGCATAGAAGTGCCGGGGGTTAGCCAGGTCGACCAGCACATGGCCGGCGATCTCGATATTGGGCCGTGGCACGTCGAGCAGGCCGTTGTCGCCGCCGGTCCAGCCGCTCAGGGTGTAGGCGAGGAAATACGCCATCTGGCTGAAGGCCAAGGTCAGCATGACGAAGTAGATGCCCTTGCGGCGGATCGCCAAGGCGCCGACCAGCAACGCCAACAGGGCACCGAACAGCGCCGCGCCGACCAGCGCGCCGAGCATGCCCCAGTGCAGGTGGATCATCAGCAGCGCCGCGCCATAGGCACCCGCGCCGAAGAAGATGCCCTGGCCGAACGACAGCAGCCCGGTGTAGCCCAGCAGCAGGTTACAGGCCAGCGCGGCGAGACCGAAGATCAGGATCTCGGTAGCCAGGGTCGCCGACGGCAAGATCAGCGGCAGGCCGATCAGGCTGACGATCAGCAGCAACAGCAGGGCAGGGCCGTGACCCTTGGCCACTGCCAGTGGATTCTTGTCAGTCATGTTCATGCTCTCCCGAACAGGCCGTAGGGACGAACCAGAATCACCGCCGCCATCGCGCCGTAGATCATCAGGCTGGCGCCTTGCGGCCAGAGGCTGGTCATCATGCTTTGCACCACACCCACCAGCAGCCCGCCCACCAGCGCGCCGCCGAACGAGCCCATGCCACCGATCACCACCACCACGAAGGCGATACCGAGGATCTCCGGGCCAACGAACGGCTGGGCACCGCGCAGCGGCGCGAACAGCACCCCGGCGACACCGGCCAGGCCCACGCCGAGAGCGAAGGTCAGGGAGAACAGGCGGAAGATGTTGGTGCCCAGCAGCGACACGGTTTCGGTGCTTTCACTGCCGGCCCGCACCAGGGCGCCGAAGCGGGTGCGCTCCAGCAACAGCCACAGGCCCAGGCCGATCAGCGCAGCGAAGCCGATCAGGAACAGGCGGTAGTAGGGGTAGATGAAGTCGCCGACGATCAGCACCCCGCGCAGCTCGGGTGGCACCGCGATGTGCTTGCCGACCGGGCCCCAGATCAGCACCGAGGCCTCCTGGATGATCAGCGCGATGCCGAGGGTGACGAGGATCTGGAAGGTATGTGGCAGGTGGTAGATGCGCTTGATCAGCACGCGCTCGACCGCCCAGGCCAAGGCCGCCACCGTCAATGGCGCGATCAGCAGCGCCAGCCAGAAGTTACCGGTCAGGGCCACGGCGGTGTAGCACAGGTAGGCGCCGAGCAGGAAGAACGCGCCATGGGCGAAGTTGACGAAGTTGAGCAGGCCGAAAATGATCGTCAGGCCCACGGCGATGAGGAAGTAGATCATCCCCAGCCCTAGGCCGTTGAGCAGCTGGAACAGGTACAAATCGAGCATGGAAGTGCCCTCTGCAGCGCGCCGAGCGCCTGCATCTGTGCAAAAAATGGGACCAGCGCCGCGGCTCAGGCCAGGGCGCAACCGGTGTGATCGACCTCGACGAACGAGCGGCCGGCACTGAGCACCTCGGCCAAATCGTCTTCATCGCGCATCTGCGCCTGCGGCTTGCCCCGCAGCAGGTAGTAGTCTTTGAGCACCTGGTGATCGCCGGGGCGGATCAGCTCCTCGCCGGTCGGCCCCTGGAAGCGCATGCCCTGTAGCGCCTGGGATACCGCCGCACCATCGAGGCTGCCGGCTTTGACGATGGCCTCGAGCATGACCTTGGTGCCGATGTAGTCGGCGGCCAGCGGGTAGTTGGGGTTGATGCCGTAGGCCTTGCGGGTGGCTGCGACCAGCTCGCGGTTCAGCGGGGTGTCGACCTGGTGCCAGTACTGCGCGCCGAGGTAGACGCCTTCGAGTACATCGCTGCCCAGCTCCTGGAACTGATCCAGGCCGGCCGACCACACCAGCAGCACTTTCATCCGCTCCTTGATGCCGAAATTGACCGCCTGGCGCAGGGCGTTGGATGACTGGCTGCCGAAGTTGAGCAACACCAGTACGTCGGGCTTGGAGGCGATGGCGTTGGTCAGGTAGCCGGAGAACTCCTGCTCCTGCAGCGAGTGGTAGCTGTTGCCGATGTGTTCGATGCCGTGCTCGGCGAACACCTTGCGCGCGTTGTCCAGCAGGGCATCGCCGAACACGTATTGCGGGGTGATGGTGTACCAGCGCTTGGCCTCGGGCAGCAGCTTGATCATCGGCACCAGGGTTTCGCGAATGGCGCCGTAGGTCGGCACCGACCAGCGGAAGGTCGAGCTGTTGCAGTCCTTGCCGGTGATCTCGTCGGCGCCGACCGGGGTCATGAACACGCCGCCGGCCTTGTGAATCTCCTTGGACACCGCCAGCGCCGAGGAGGACAGGGTGCAGCCCTGGAAGAAGCGCGCGCCATCCTGGCCGATGGCTTCCTGAACCTTGCGTACCGCTTTACCGGCGTTGCCCTCGGTGTCGATGACCTTGTACTTCAACGGTCGGCCGAGCAATTGCGGGTGTTCGGCAATGGCCAGGCGCGAACCCATGTCGGCGTATTTGCCATAACTGGCAAACGCCCCGGACATCGACTTCAGTCCGTAGAAGGTCAGCGGCTCTTCGGCGAATGCCCGGTGCGCTCCGAGGGGGAGGCTACCGAGGGCACCCAGGGCAAGGCCTGCCTTGAGCAGGGTACGTCTTTGCATGAGTAACTCCTTGGTTGTGGTTATTAGGCAGGAGTGGCAATGACAAAGCGGGTACGGCTGGGCCTGTGCGCAGGCCTCTGTCCAGGCGGATCAGTGGTGGTGATCGAACTCCAGCAGGAAGTTGCGGGCGACCTCGCCTTCGAGCGCGGTCATGTGGTGTTCGGCGTCGCACATGTGCTCGTGCATCAGACGGCGCACGGCCTGTTCGTCGCTGGCGCGTAATGCCAGCAACAGTTGCTTGTGGTAGTCGATGTTGGCTGCGGCGAACTGCTGGCGCTTGGGCAGGTAGGCTTTTTTCAGCACCACCAGGTCGCGTAGCAGGTCGTTGAGAAACACCGCCATGAAGCTCAGCAACGGGTTGGGGCAGCGGCGTGCGAGCAGGGTGTGGAACTCAAGCTCGGCCAGGCGTTGTTCGCGCTGGCCCTCTTCGCTGTCTTCCGGGGCGCTGCAGAAATCGATGTTGGCTTGCAGGGCGGCGTAGTCGTCTTCGCTCAGCTTGCCCATCACCGACACCGCCAGCTCGACTTCGATGACCTTGCGCAACTGGTAGACCTGCTCGCCATCCAGGTGCTGGAAGTGCAGGTAGTTACGCAGGGCGCGGCTAGCCGGTTCAGTGCCGACTTCATTGAGGTAGGCGCCGCCCGTGGGGCCGGTGCGGGTGCTGACCAGGCCTTCGACTTCGAGGGCCTTGAGTGCTTCACGGGCGGTGCCCTTGGAGCATTCGAAGTGCTCCATCAGCTCGCGCTCGGTGGGCAGGCGGTCCCCCGGGTGCAGGGCCTCGGTGACGATCGAGCGCTTCACCGATTCGACGATCATGTCGGAGAGCTTCTGGCGTTTGCGCTTGGGTTTGAGCATGGCTGCTAATTTTTCATATTTATGCGGATAAATAGGATTTAGCGAATTTTGCTCGGGTGGGTCAATGGTGGCGGTGGGGGAGGGGTCGTAAATAGTGTGGAAGGGTCGGGGAGAGATATGTGCCGAAGTCTGTGCCGTCAGAATGCACTCGCGGGGCAAGCCCGCTCCCCCGTTTGCTCACAGATCATTGATCTGGCGTGGGAGCGGGCTTGCCCCGCGAGTGGCCGGCCGGATTAGTGCTTCTGCTCAGGCCCCTGCTCCAGATGCGCCTGGCTGCAATACCACTGGCTACCCTGCTGCAAGGCCCGGTCATTGGGCAGATGCACGCCACAATGCGCACAACGGACCATCTTCAGCGGGTCATCGAGCTTCTGCTCAGGACGTGATTGCTGGCTGAGCTTGAATTTGCGCCACAGCCAGAACGCGGCGGCGATCAGGGCGATCCAGAAGAGTAGGCGAACCATGGTGTCCAGCTTGTCGAGAAATAGAGGCCACAGTCTAGGACGCGGGCATGAAAAAAGGGAGGCCTGGGACTAATGCTGTTCACTAAAGATTTTGGGGCCGCTTTGCGCCCCTTCGCGGGCAAGCCCCGCTCCCACAGGTAAAGCGCTTAACTTGAGAGCGGCGCTACACCTGTGGGAGCGGGCTTGCCCGCGAAGGGGCGCAAAGCGGCCCCAAAGCAGGCGACAAGGGCCTTAAGTGAACAGCATTAGGCCTGGGCCTCCCTTTCTGCTGCTGCACTGAATCAGTCGAACAGACCAAAGGTCGCGTAGCTGAACCAGGAGCGGCCTTTCTCGGCTTCTTTCGGACCTTCCGGCAGGATCGGGTCGCCGTTCTCGTCTTTGGGCAGCAAGTCTTGCGGCATTTCCGAACGGGCATCCTTGAACTGACGGACCACGTCCTGGTTGGCGCGGGTTTCACCCGGCGGCAGCGGGGCTTCGGTCTCGATCAGGCCCAGGGTGGCCTTGGACAGCCACGAACGGCCATCAGCCTCGTCCTGCTTAGGCTCGAAGTTGCCATCGACCAGGCTTGGGTGGTTCGGGTAGTTGAGCTTGAGGGTTTCCAGGCTGGTGGCAGCCAGCTCGTCCAGGTGCAGGCGCTGGTAAGACTCGACCATCACCGCCAGGCCGTCGCCGACCGATGGGGTTTCCTGGAAGTTCTCGACCACGTAGCGGCCACGGTTGGCGGCGGCTACATATGCCTGGCGGCTCAGGTAGTAGTCGGCAACGTGGATTTCGTAGGAGGCCAGCAGGTTGCGCAGGTAGATCATGCGCTGCTTGGCGTCCGGCGCGTAGCGGCTGTTGGGGAAGCGGCTGGTGAGCTGGGCGAACTCGTTGTACGAGTCGCGGGCAGCGCCTGGGTCACGCTTGGTCATGTCCAGCGGCAGGAAGCGCGCCAGCAGGCCGCGGTCCTGGTCGAACGAGGTCAGGCCTTTCAGATAATAGGCGTAGTCGACGTTCGGGTGCTGCGGGTGCAGACGAATGAAGCGCTCGGCAGACGACTTGGCCGCCTCTGGCTCCGAGTTCTTGTAGTTGGCGTAGATCAGCTCGAGCTGGGCCTGGTCGGCGTAGCGGCCGAACGGGTAGCGCGATTCCAGGGCCTTGAGTTTGTTCACGGCGCTGGTGTAGCTCTTGTTGTCCAGGTCGGCCTGCGCCTGCTGGTACAACTCGGCTTCGCTGAGGTTCTCGTCAATCACTTCCTTGTTCGAGGAACAGGCAGCGGTGAGCCCGAGGATGGCGATCAGCAGCAGGTGTTTCACTTGCATGGCGGCTTGCGTCCTTTGACGGCCGCTGTCTTGGGCGGTGCCGTCCTGTTATGATGAGCGCCCCCGGCCTAACCCCGGGGCAAAAGAAGCCGTATTTAACCACAAGCGCGCAGTTGAAACCAAAGGCTGTGCGCCCGCCGAATCGAGCATGTCCGAGATCATTCAACTTAGCGCAGAGGTGCCGTCCGAACTGGGCGGTCAACGCCTCGACCAGGTCGCCGCCCAACTGTTCGCCGAGTACTCGCGTTCGCGCCTGTCCTCCTGGATCAAAGATGGCCGCCTGACGGTCGATGGCCAGGTCGTTCGTCCCCGCGACATCGTCCATGGTGGCTCCGTTCTGGCCCTTGAAGCCGAACAGGAAGCCCAGGGCGAGTGGATCGCCCAGGACATCGAACTGGACATCGTTTACGAAGACGAGCAGATCCTGGTAATCAACAAGCCGGCAGGCTTGGTGGTGCACCCGGCGGCTGGCCACGCCGATGGCACCCTGCTCAATGCCCTGCTGCACCACGTGCCGGATATCGTCAACGTGCCGCGTGCGGGCATTGTCCACCGCCTGGACAAAGACACCACCGGCCTGATGGTGGTGGCCAAGACCCTGCAAGCGCAGACCAAACTGGTCGAGCAGCTGCAGAGCCGTACGGTCAGCCGCATCTATGAGTGCATCGTGATTGGCGTGGTCACCTCCGGCGGCAAGATCGACGCCCCCATCGGTCGCCACGGCGGCGCGCGCCAGCGCATGGCGGTCACCGAAGGCGGCAAGCCTGCGGTCAGCCACTATCGCGTGCTTGAGCGTTTCCGTTCGCACACCCATGTGCGGGTCAAGCTGGAAACCGGCCGTACCCACCAGATTCGTGTGCACATGGCCCACGTCGGCTTCCCGCTGGTCGGTGACCAGACTTATGGTGGACGCTTCCGCATTCCACCGGCGGCCGACCAGGACATGGTCCAAGCGCTCAAGCACTTCCCGCGTCAGGCCCTGCATGCACGCTTCCTGGCCTTGAAGCACCCCACCACCGGGCAGGTGATGAAGTGGGAGTCGCCGCTGCCGGATGACTTCGTCGAGCTGCTGACCCTGCTGCAAGACGACCGCGGCAGCTTTATCGGATGAACGGTCTGACGCAGTTGTTGCGCCCCGACTGGCCGGCCCCGGCCACGGTGCACGCCTGCGTCACTACCCGTGAGGGCGGGGTGAGCCTGCCTCCTTATGAAAGCCTCAATCTTGGCGACCATGTGGGCGATGACCCGGCAGCGGTTGCCAAGAACCGTCGTCGCCTGAGCGATCAATTCGCCATCCAGCCGGCCTGGCTCAAGCAGGTACATGGTTTGGTGGTGGCGGATGCCGATCCGGCGATAGTTGCCGAAGCCGATGCCAGCTGGACCGATCAAGCCGGTATCGCCTGCACCGTGATGACTGCCGATTGCCTGCCTGCGTTGTTCTGCGATCGCGCCGGCACCCGCGTGGCCGCGGCCCACGCTGGCTGGCGCGGATTGGCCGGGGGTGTGCTGGAAGCCACGCTCGATCGCCTGCAAGTGCCTGCTGACCAGGTGCTGGTCTGGCTCGGCCCGGCGATTGGCCCGCAGGCGTTCGAGGTCGGGCTGGAAGTGCGTGATGCCTTCACTGCGGTGCATCCCGAGGCAGCGCGGGCCTTCGTGCCAGGTGAGCGTCCTGGCAAGTTGATGGCCGACATCTATGAGCTGGCGCGTATTCGCCTGGCGGCGCGTGGCGTCACTGCTGTTTATGGCGGTGGTTTCTGCACGGTCAGCGATCCGCGTTTCTTCTCTTATCGACGTACGCCGCAAGGCGGGCGTTTCGCTTCTCTGGTGTGGCTCGCCGGCGCAACCTCCTGAACGCCGCGCCTACGGCATTTGTGCATCTGTCCGGTGCCCGTGGAAACCTCCTGACTGACTCCAGTCAATCCCGCTACGCTTGAATCTTGCACAATCAACCCAATCTACTGGTTATCTCAGGCAGGTTTCTTCATCAGGTGTATCCATCGCTCCGGCCTGCCCTTATAGGAAGGTATCCCCATGCGAATAGACCGTTTAACCAGCAAGCTGCAATTAGCGTTATCTGATTCCCAATCCCTGGCCGTTGGCATGGACCATCCGGCCATCGAGCCTCTGCACCTGTTGCAGGCGCTGATCGACCAGCAAGGCGGCTCGATCAAGCCGCTGCTGATGCAGGTTGGCTTCGACGTCAACAGCCTGCGCACGGCGTTGAGCAAAGAGCTCGACCAACTGCCGAAAATCCAGAACCCCACCGGCGACGTGAACATGTCGCAGGACCTGGCGCGCCTGCTCAACCAGGCTGACCGCCTGGCCCAGCAGAAGGGCGACCAGTTCATCTCCAGCGAGCTGGTGCTGCTCGCCGCCATGGATGAAAACAGCAAGGTCGGCAAACTGCTGCTCGGCCAGGGCGTGAGCAAAAAAGCTCTGGAGAACGCCATCAACAACCTGCGCGGCGGCGCGGCGGTCAATGACGCCAACGCCGAAGAGTCGCGCCAGGCCCTGGACAAGTACACCGTCGACCTGACCAAGCGCGCCGAAGAAGGCAAGCTCGACCCGGTGATTGGCCGTGACGACGAGATCCGCCGTACCGTGCAGGTGCTGCAACGCCGCACCAAGAACAACCCAGTGCTGATCGGTGAGCCTGGCGTGGGTAAAACCGCCATCGCCGAAGGCCTGGCCCAGCGCATCATCAACGGCGAAGTGCCCGACGGCCTCAAAGGCAAACGCCTGCTGGCCCTGGATATGGGGGCGCTGATCGCTGGTGCCAAGTACCGCGGTGAGTTCGAAGAGCGCCTCAAAGGCCTGCTCAACGAGCTGTCCAAGCAGGAAGGCCAGATCATCCTGTTCATCGACGAGCTGCACACCATGGTCGGCGCCGGTAAAGGCGAGGGCGCCATGGATGCTGGCAACATGCTCAAGCCGGCCCTGGCCCGTGGCGAGCTGCACTGCGTGGGTGCTACCACGCTCAACGAGTACCGCCAGTTCATCGAGAAGGACGCAGCCCTTGAGCGGCGCTTCCAGAAGGTGCTGGTCGAAGAGCCGAGCGAGGAAGACACCATCGCCATCCTGCGCGGCCTGAAAGAGCGTTATGAAGTGCACCACAAGGTGGCCATCACCGACGGCGCGATCATCGCAGCGGCCAAGCTCAGCCACCGCTACATCACCGATCGCCAGCTGCCGGACAAGGCCATCGACCTGATCGACGAAGCGGCCAGCCGCATCCGCATGGAAATCGACTCCAAGCCGGAAGTGCTCGATCGCCTCGACCGTCGCCTGATCCAGCTCAAGGTCGAATCGCAGGCGCTGAAGAAAGAAGAAGACGAGGCCGCCAAGAAACGCCTCGAGAAGCTCACCGAAGAAATCGAGCGGCTGGAGCGTGAATACTCCGACCTCGAAGAGATCTGGGCTTCGGAGAAAGCCGAAGTACAGGGCTCTGCGCAGATCCAGCAAAAGATCGAGCAGGCCCGTCAGGAGCTGGAAGCCGCTCGCCGCAAAGGCGACCTGAGCCGCATGGCCGAACTGCAGTACGGGGTGATCCCGGACCTGGAGCGCAGCCTGCAGATGGTCGACCAGCACGGCAAGACCGAGAACCAGCTGCTGCGTAACAAGGTGACCGAAGAAGAGATCGCCGAAGTGGTCTCCAAGTGGACCGGCATCCCCGTCGCGAAAATGCTCGAAGGCGAGCGCGAGAAGCTGCTGAAGATGGAAGAGCTGCTGCACCAACGGGTGATCGGCCAGAACGAAGCGGTCACTGCCGTGGCCAACGCGGTGCGCCGTTCGCGTGCCGGGCTGTCCGACCCGAACCGGCCAAGTGGCTCGTTCCTGTTCCTTGGCCCGACCGGTGTCGGTAAGACCGAACTGTGCAAGGCCTTGGCCGAGTTCCTGTTCGACACTGAAGAGGCGATGGTGCGTATCGACATGTCCGAGTTCATGGAGAAACACTCCGTGGCTCGCCTGATCGGTGCACCACCAGGCTACGTCGGTTACGAAGAGGGCGGCTACCTGACCGAAGCCGTGCGCCGCAAGCCGTATGCCGTGGTGCTGCTGGATGAGGTCGAGAAGGCTCACCCGGATGTATTCAACGTGCTGCTGCAAGTGCTTGAAGACGGTCGCCTGACCGACAGCCACGGCCGCACGGTGGACTTCCGCAATACGGTGATCGTGATGACCTCCAACCTGGGCTCGGCGCAGATCCAGGAGCTGGTCGGTGATCGTGAGGCGCAGCGTGCGGCGGTGATGGATGCGGTGGGTAACCACTTCCGTCCGGAGTTCATCAACCGCATCGACGAAGTGGTGGTGTTCGAGCCGTTGGGCCGCGAACAGATCGCCGGCATTACCGAAATCCAGCTCGGCCGCCTGCGCAGCCGCCTGGCCGAACGCGAGTTGAGCTTGAGCCTGAGCCCAGAGGCGACCGACAAGTTGATCGCCGTCGGTTACGACCCGGTGTACGGCGCACGGCCACTGAAGCGTGCGATTCAGCGCTGGATCGAAAACCCGCTGGCGCAGTTGATCCTGGCAGGCGAGTTTTTGCCAGGTTCGGCGATTACCGCCAAGGTCGAAGGCGACGAAATCGTCTTTGCCTAAAAAAAAGCCCCGCGAAAGCGGGGCTTTTTTTTGTGTTTTGGAAAATATTTTGTGCCTTTGCCGGCCTCATCGCGGGGCAAGCCCGCTCCCACGAAGCTTCTCACAGCCATTTACGGCGCGTGTCTGTGCGCGTGTCTGGGGTGCGTGGGAGCGGGCTTGCCCCGCGATGAAGTCCGCCCAACCCCCGAAAAACCTGGGCCTCACCACCTTTCTTGATAACTTGCTGAAAATTTTGAAATTTTTGCTTGCATCAAAATTCGAGTGCCCCTAATATACGCCCCGCTGTCAGGCACTAAGCGAATCACCAGCAACATCGGTGATCGCAAAACAACTTAGAAATCAGTAAGTTGAATGAAAAAAAGTGGTTGACAAGCAAAACGAAGAATGTAGAATAGCCGGCCTCAGCAGCGACAACGCGAAAGCGGATAGCCAAAGAGATCGAAGCTAACACAGGCTTCGAAGCTGTAAAGATGTACCGAAGTTCAGTTCCGCGATAGCTCAGTCGGTAGAGCAAATGACTGTTAATCATTGGGTCCCTGGTTCGAGTCCAGGTCGCGGAGCCAATCTCGGGGTGTAGCGCAGTCCGGTAGCGCGCCTGCTTTGGGAGCAGGATGTCAGGAGTTCGAATCCCCTCACCCCGACCATTTTCAGGGTCGTTAGCTCAGTTGGTAGAGCAGTTGGCTTTTAACCAATTGGTCGTAGGTTCGAATCCTACACGACCCACCATGTAAAAAGGGCATCTCGACTGAGATGCCCTTTTTCTTTTGCCTCGATTTTATCCCGCCTCTCTTGCTAGCCTTCGTATTCAACCGAAGGAGCGAGCCCATGCCATTGAAAGCCAGCGTTTTCATCGCCACCAGCCTGGATGGCTTCATTGCCCGCGAAGACGGCAGCCTCGACTGGCTGATGGGCGCTACCAGCTCCAGTGATGATCATGGCTATGGGGCGTTCATGGCCAGCGTCGACACCCTGGTGATGGGGCGTGGCACGTTCGACAAGGTGCTGACGTTTGGCGAGTGGCCTTATCCGAACAAGCGTGTGGTGGTGCTGAGCGAAACGCTCAAGGCGCTGCCTGCTGGGTTGGGGGAGGGCATCGAGCTGCATCCGGGGCCGATTCCAGCCTTGCTCGAGCATCTGACGGCTACTGGGGCGAAGAGCCTGTACCTGGATGGCGGAAAGTTGATTCAGGGCTTTTTGCGCGAGGGGCGGGTGGATGAGCTGACCATTACCCATATCCCGGTGTTGCTTGGCCGCGGCATTGCGCTGTTTGGCGAGCTGGCGCGGGATGTGCAGTTGCAGCACCTGCGTACGACCAGTTTTGAGAGTGGCTTTGTGCAGAGCACCTATCGCGTCGTTAGATAGATTTTGGGGCCGCACAGCGGCCCCAAAATCTCAAACGATCAGTGCAACTTCAGGCGCGGCTCAGTCCCACGCCCAATTCGGCTGCCGAGCATCAGCATCAAGGTACGGAACGTCCCATACAGCGCCATCTGGTGCATCCGATACAGCGACACATAGAACATCCGCGCCAACCAGCCTTCGAGCATCACGCTACCGGTCAGGTTGCCCATCAGGTTACCCACCGCCGAGAACCGCGACAGCGACACCAGCGAGCCGTAATCCTTGTACGCATAAGTCGGCAGCGCCTTACCCTCAAGCCGTGCCTGGAAGCTCTTCACCAACATCGAGGCCTGCTGGTGCGCCGCCTGTGCACGGGGCGGCACGTTGCGATCGCTGCCCGGCTGCGGGCAGGCGGCACAATCGCCAAAGGCGAAGATATCGTCATCCAGCGTGGTCTGCAGCGTAGGGCGTACCACCAGCTGATTGATCCGGTTGGTTTCCAGCCCATCGATATCCTTCAAGAAGCCCGGCGCGCGAATGCCCGCCGCCCACACCTTGAGGCTCGCCTGGATCACATCGCCACTGGCGGTTTTCAAACCATCTTCAGTCACTTCACTGACCGAAGAATTGGTCATCACGGTGATGCCCAGTTTCTCCAGGGTCTTGTGCACCGGCACGCTGATCCGCTCAGGCAATGCCGGCAGCACCCGTGGGCCGGCCTCGATGATGGTGATGTGCATGTCCTTGGGCTGAATCTTGTCCAGGCCATACGCCGCCAGCTCGTGCGCAGCGTGATGCAGCTCTGCCGCCAGCTCGACACCGGTGGCGCCAGCGCCGACGATCGCCACGCTGATCTTCTCGCTCGCCACGTCGCCGGCATGAGCGCGCAGGTAGTGATTGAGCAACTGCTGATGGAAGCGCTCGGCCTGCTTGCGGGTATCCAGGAACAGGCAATGCTGCGCCGCGCCCAGGGTGCCGAAGTCGTTGGTGTTGCTGCCCACGGCGATCACCAGGCTGTCGTAGCCCAGGGTGCGCGCAGGCAGCAGCTCGCGGCCGTCTTCATCGAGGGTCGCCGCCAATTGGATCTGCTTGCTCTCACGGTCCAGGCCGCTCATGCGCCCCAGCTGGAAATTGAAGTGGTTCCACTTGGCCTGGGCCACGTAGTTCAGTTCGTCTTCCGAGGAGTTCAGCGAGCCTGCGGCCACTTCGTGCAGCAGCGGCTTCCAGATGTGCGTCAGGTTGGCGTCGACCAGGGTGATCTCGGCCTTGTTGCGCTTGCCCAGGCTTTTACCCAGGCGGGTCGCCAGTTCCAGGCCGCCGGCGCCGCCGCCGACAATCACGATGCGATGAGTCATGGAAATATCTCATAAGGTTTAACGAATTCGTGCCCCCAAGGGGCGGCGCCGTCGGCGAGCGGAGGGCGAGCGCAAGGCAGCTCATAGCACCAGTCCACTCAGCAGGCGGCTCAACAGGCCCAGACCAATGGTCACCCCAACCACCAGCGCCAGGAGCAGCAATGGCCGAAACGGCTTGCGCTCAACTTGATGCTGAGGGGCTTTGAGATACTCATCGACGCGACGCTGATCTTCAGGATTCAGGCGGCTGGTCATGGTGGGCCTCGTCAGGTAGACGCATGTGACTGCGCAAAGGCTACAGGGTTCGCGCAGGGTCTTGATAACGAATGATAATGCTTTCTATCTCTGGCGCCGAGTGTACGCCATTGCAAAGACTCTCGGCACTGGATCAAAGACTGATACCGACATCGAACACAATACTGCGCCCCAAGTTGCCGCGCAGGAAATCCGGCGCATCCGGGTGGGCGAACAGCACCCGGGCGAAGGTCGGCCCGACCAACGACAACGAACGCCAGCCCTGGCGCAAATATTCGGTGGGCGGCGGAAAGTGGCTGTTCAAATCCAGCACCTCACGCTTGAGGCTGGCAAAAGCGATGATATCCAGCTCGTTCAGCTCCAGGCCCCGTTCCCGGTAGTTGTGCGCCTTCTTGCGCAAGGTCGGCGCCAGGCGTACCAGCAGCTCCTGGGCGCTGATCCGCCGGGGCCGCGCCTCGCGGCGCACCAGCTGGCTCAGGGAAAACGCACTGCGCCGGCGCTGCAGCTCCTCGCGCCATTCGTCATTGAGCCGACGGCCTTCATCGAGCACGAAAAACACCTCGAACGCCGCATCGCGAAACAGCACATCGGGTGGTTCTTGCCCGGCCGGGGTGAAGTCTTCGTTGCGGTAGGGAATGTTCAGCCCTTGCAGCAGGCGCTGGCACACCCAACGCTCGCGTTCCCATTTGCGGGCATTGGACAGGAACGCATTGGCTTGTTCGGCCTGGATGGTAAGCAGGCGCAGGTAGTCTGAGTCATCCATGTGCACAAGCTTAGCCGCTAATCTGTGACGGTAAGGTGTTGTTTGCCGGTAGGAATCGGCCCAGGGTGTAGACTCGAAGCTGTCTGAAAGGGGAGTGAGGTCGAGGTGATCAGCGCACAAGTCCTGTCCACCACCAGCCTGACCCTGGGCTGGGTGGCTTACGTTCCGCTACTGCTCTGGGCGGTGTCGCGCACGCGCTGGGTCGAGCTGTTCACCGATCGGCGCCGCCAGCATCTATTGTTTGGCACGGTGTTCGCCCTGTTTGCCTTGTGGCTGGTCAGGCGCGATTTCGATACCGGGGTGTCTTATCACTTTATTGGCATGACGGCGGTGACCCTGTTGCTGGATTGGCCGCTGGCGATGCTTGGAGGGTTTTTCGCCCAGCTCGGGCTGATGGCGCTGGGGCGCCAGGATCTGGCGGCACTTGGGGTCAATGGCCTGTTGATCATTGGCCTGCCGGTGTTGATCACCGAGGTGTGCGCCATCCTGGTCGAGCGCGCGCAGCCGCGTAACCTGTTCGTTTATATCTTCTGTTCGGGGTTCTTTGCCGCGGCGTTGTCGGCGCTCCTGTGCCTGCTGGCGGCGATGGGGTTGTTGTGGCTGGATGGGCGGTTTGCCATGCCCGAGTGGCTGACGGACTTTGTCGGCTACCTGTGGCTGATCATCTTTCCCGAGGCGTTTATCAATGGGATGGTGGTCAGCGCCTTGGTGGTGTTTTGCCCTGAGTGGTTGGAGACCTTTAACCGTACCCGTTATCTGCAGGCGCCGTGGAAGGATGACGCCTGAGACGTGCCGGCCCTATCGCGGGGCAAGCCCGCTCCCACGCATTACGCGCTTGGCTCATCGTGGGAGCCCTCTCCCACGCATTGCGCGCTTGGCTTATCGTGGGAGCGGGCTTGCCCCGCGATAGGGCCATAACTGACCCACCACCCATCAATGCCGCGGTTCCAGATCCCCCGAATACAAGTCATCCTCAGCCTCAGGCGCCACCGGGATCTTATGCTCCTCAGCCGCCCACGCCCCCAGGTCGATCAGCTTGCAACGGTCCGAGCAAAACGGCCGGTTCGGGCTCTTCGCGCTCCATTCCACAGGTGCGCCACAGGTCGGGCAATCAACGGACAACGGCTGGCTCATGGCTGGCCTCCTCGTAAAGTCAGGTAAAAGTGGTGCAGGCGGTCAATCTGCTCGTGCAACCCGGCCAGGTCGCGGTCATTGACCACCACATCATCGGCATGGCGCAAACGTTCCTCGCGCGCCAACTGCGCCGCCAGAATCGCCTGCACCTGTTCAGCGCTGGTGTTATCGCGCAGCAAGGTACGCTGCACCTGCAATTCTGGCGGCGCATCGATCACCAGCACGCGCTGGGTCTTCTGGTACTGCCCCGACTCGATCAGCAGCGGCGACACATACACCGCATACGGCGACTCGGCCTTGGCCAGGTAACTGAAAATCTCCTGGCCAATCAGCGGATGCAGCAGCTGTTCAAGCCAGCGCCGCTGGCTTGGGTCGGCAAAGATCAGCTGGCGCAACGCCGAGCGGTCCAGCTGCCCGTCGTCCAGCAACACGCCCGCGCCAAAGCGCTCGACGATGCTGGCCAACGCCGGCCGGCCGGGCTCGACCACCCAGCGCGCGGCCTGATCGGCGTCGACCAGGTGCACACCCAGCTCCACGAAGCGCTCGGCAGCGGCGCTCTTGCCACTGCCGATGCCGCCGGTCAGGCCCAGTATCCAAGGGGTAAATGCCGCAGTGGTCATCAGAATCCAAGCAGTTGCAGGTATGAGGCGTACATTTCATCACCCCAGAGCACGGCAATCCACCCCGCAATGGCCAGATACGGACCAAAAGGCATCGCCGTGCCCAACGAAGCCTTACGCCAACGCAGCAAACACAGGCCAATCAGCGCCCCCACCACCGATGACAGCACCAGCGTCACCGGCAACACCTGCCAGCCACCCCAGGCGCCGATCAGAGCCAGCAGCTTGAAGTCGCCATAGCCCATGCCCTCCTTGCCGGTCACTAGCTTGAACAGCCAGTAAACGCTCCACAGGCTCAGATACCCCAGCACCGCGCCCCACAGTGCCGCATCCAGCGTCACAAACACGCCGAAGGCGTTGACGATCAGCCCGATCCACACCATGGGCAGCACCAGCACATCCGGCAGGATCTGCTGCTCAGCATCGATCAAACTCAACGCCAGCAAACACCAGGTCAGCAGCAGCGCCGCCAACGCCTGCACCCCCTGCCCAAAGTGCCACGCCACCACCAGCGAAAGCCCCGCACACGCAAGCTCCACCAACGGATAGCGCGCACTGATCGCCCCCTTGCACGCCGCGCAGCGCCCGCGCAGCAACAGGTAACTCAACAGCGGAATGTTCTCCCACGGCCGAATCCGATGCCCACAGTGCGGGCAGTGCGAGGCGGGCAAAGACAGGTTGAAGCGCTCATGCTCGACCAAGGGCAGGTCGAGCACCTCCTGCGCCTCACGCTGCCACTGGCGCTCCAGCATGATCGGCAAACGATGCACCAGCACATTGAGAAAGCTGCCCACCAGCAGCCCCAGCACCGTGGCCAACACCAAGAAGTAAACCGGCTGCACAGCCAGGAAAGTCCACAGATTCATGTTCAGATCAAACTACCCAACTGGAAGATTGGCAGGTACATGGCAACCACCAGGCCACCCACCAGGAGGCCAAGGATCAGCACGATGGCTGGCTCCAGCAGGCCGGTCAACTGGTCGAGCGCCTGGCTGACCTGTTCCTCATAATGGCTGGCCGCTTTGCCCAGCATCTGATCGAGCGTGCCGCTGGACTCACCAATCATCGTCAGCTGCACCAACAGCGGCGCAAATAACCGCTCCCCCGCCATTGCCTGATGCAGCCCCTGCCCATTGGCCATGCCCTGGCGCAGCCGCAAAATCGCCTGCTCATGCACGCTGGCGCCACTCGCCGCCGCCACCGTGCCCAACGCATCCAACAGCGGCACCCCCGCCGCATAAGCGGTGCCCAAACTGCGCGCAAACCGCGCCATCGCCGCATGCCCCAGCAACCGCCCAAGCACCGGAATACCCAGCGCCCGGCGAGATATCCACAAGCGCGCCCCGGCATGGCGCCGATACAGCTGGCGCCCACCCACACCGAGCAAAAGCAAAACCACCACCAGCCAAGGCCCATGCAGCCCAAAGCCTGTGGATAAATCGATCACCCACTGGGTAAACGCCGGCAGCGCCTTGCCGAAACTGGCAAACAGCCCCTCAAAGCGCGGCACCACCTCCAGCAGCAACAGCGCCGACACGCCCAAGCCCGTCAGCAACAGCAGCGCCGGATAGAGCATCGCCTTACGCACCCTTCGCTGCAGCGCCTGGCGTTGCTCCAGCATGTCTGCCAGCTGTTCCAGCTGGCCATCGAGCGTGCCCGACTGCTCACCCACCCGCACCAGATTGCAGTACAACCGATCGAACCACCCCGGCTGGCGCTGCAACGCATCGGCCAGCCCCATGCCCGCCGCCACATCCTGTTTCAATCGCGTCAGCAGCTTGCCCAGACTCTCATCGCCGCCACTGCGCCCCATCACCTCGAACGCCTGCAGCAGCGGCACCCCCGCCTTGAGCAAGGTCGCCAACTGCCGACTGAACCCCGCCGCATCAGCCTTCTCCCGCCGCGCCGGCAACCGCCAGCCAAGCCCGCCCGCCGGGCGCAAGCGCGCATTACTGATGCCCTGGCGCAGCAACCCCGCGCGCACCAACGCCGGGCTGCGCCCCTCACTCTGGCCCGTGACCCGCACGCCGTTGGCATCAATGCCTTGCCAGGCGTAAAGCCGTGTTGTTTGGCGCATAGCTAAGCTCCTTGCTGCACGTGCGACAAGCCCGGTAACAGCTTGCCGTGCCCCTGCGTGGGCGGGTTTCCCTGATGATCACTAGAGTAGTTCAGCGAACATGACGTCCAGCCGGGCAGGGGTGACAAAAGGTGTCTGATGAGGCCTACTGCGCGCCTGCCAGCCTGGCGTCCAACAGTGGATGAAGGCTCAGCCGAATCAACAAGGAAACGCGTTCATGAAAGGCCAACAAGGCATCACCCTGATCGAACTGATGATCGTCGTCGCGATCATCGGCATCCTCGCCACCATCGCCGTGCCGATGTACACCAACCACCAATCGCGGACCAAAGCCGCCGCCGGGCTGCTAGAAATTTCAGCCCTCAAGACCGCGATGGACCTGCGCCTGAACGAAGGCAAGGACGTGACGGATGTCGCGGCCCTCGGCGGCCAACCCGCCACCGCGCACTGCGCAATTACCGCCCAAGGCACAGCCGCGAACGGCACCGGCGCCATCACCTGCACCCTGGCCGACGGCCCGGCCAGCGTGATGGGCAAAACCCTGACCCTGACCCGCGCCGCCAGCGGCTGGACCTGCACCACCACCATCGAAGAAGACCTGGCCCCGAGCGGCTGCAAAGCCGGCTAAGCCCCGGCCAGCAAGCCCGCTGTAGAAGCGGGCTTGCCCCGCGATGAGGCCCTCAGCACCCAGCAAGATCTGACTAAAAACCAGCAGTTTGCGAAACCGCCACGGCAGTGGTACGTTGCGCAACACGCCGGTGTAGCTCAGTCGGTAGAGCAGCGCACTCGTAACGCGAAGGTCGCAGGTTCGATTCCTGTCTCCGGCACCATCCAGCTGTTCCGATACGTCTCTCCTTGTACACAGAACCCCCTGAAAAGCCCGCCAAGTGCGGGCTTTCTTGTTTCTACCTATCTCGTTCTGTCTCTAGGCATATACCGATTTTAGGTATACGTTAGGGTATACGCCGGTTCGACGAGAAAACGTATACCTATGGCACGCACCGTTACGCCCCTCTCAGACCCAAAATGCGAAGCTGCCAAGCCGCGGGACAAGGACTACACCCTGTTCGACGGCCAGGGCCTGTTCCTGCTGGTCAAGAAGAACGGCAGCAAGATCTGGCGCATGAAGTTCAAGCGGCCGGATGGCAGGGAGGGGTTGGCCACCTTCGGCAACTACCCGGCGCTAACCCTCAAAGCTGCCCGTGAGCGCCGGGCGGAAGCGCTGGAATTGCTGGCGCATGGTAAAGACCCGATCGAGAGCGCCAGGCAGAGGAAGGTCGAAGCGGCGAATGCGAGGGCCAACACCTTCGGCGTGCTGGCCAAGGATTGGCATGAGGCCTGTTCCAAGAAATGGTCACCAGGCCATGCGGCGACGGTGTGGCGGCGGATAGAAACTTACCTGCTCCCGGCCTTGGGCCAGCGCCCGGTGGCCGGCCTGAAGACCCGCGACCTGCTGGCGCCGCTCAAGGCTGTGGAAAAGCGGGAGGTTCTGGATACTGCCGGCCGGCTACGCCAGTACATGACCGGGATCATGCGCATGGCTGTCCAGCACGGGCACATCGACACCAACCCTGCGGTGGACCTTCAGGGCGCAACGGCCACACGCAAAACCGTTCACCGGCCTGCGCTGGCGCTGGATCGGCTGCCTGAGCTGCTGCAAAGAATCGACAGCGACACCGGTCGACCGCTGACCAGGTTGGCAACACAGCTCACCCTGCTGGTTTTCATCCGGTCCAGCGAGCTGCGGTTTGCACGCTGGCCAGAGATCGACACCGGCCGCTCCATGTGGGAGATCCCGGGCGAGCGCCAGCAGATCGAAGGCGTGAAGAACTCGCACCGCGGCTCCAAGATGAGCACGCCCCACCTGGTACCTCTCAGTCGCCAGGCTCTGGCCACGCTCGAGCAGGTGCGCCATCTCACCGGGCGCTTCGACCTGGTGTTCGCTGGCGACAGCAACCACTGGAAACCCATGAGCGAGAACACGGTGAACAAGGCGCTGCGGCGAATGGGCTACGACACCAAAACAGAGGTGTGCGGCCACGGGTTCAGGGCTATGGCCTGTTCCGCACTCGTCGAGTCGGGACTGTGGAGCAAGGACGCGGTAGAGCGTCAGATGAGCCACCAAGAACGCAACAGCGTGCGGGCGGCGTACATCCATAAGGCCGAGTACATCGAGGAGCGCCGGCTGATGGTTCAGTGGTGGGCCGACTACCTGGACGCGAACCGGGAGAAGCACATCACGCCCTACGACTTCGCGCATCGGGAGGGACTGGCAACAAATGCAGTGCGGGGAATCTTTGGCAAGCGAGGTTAGTAGCTTCCGGTTTGCGAGTAGACAGATATAGACTACTGTCCGGATATCCAGTTTCTGGGGAAGGAAGGGAAATCGGTGACCAATTCACCTAGCACTGATCAATTTAAGCGCTTGGCAAAGGCCGGGCCTTTGTTGAGGGAAAAGTTCGGCCGTGTTCTTCACGAGAGGTTCAAGACCCTCGAAGGCTCGCTTTCTGATGAGCAAGACATTGCAGCTCTCGTCGATTTTTGCGTAGAAAGCTTGAGCGAGGAGGGGGAGGCTGCCCTTGGGGATGATGGGCGGGCTTGCCTAGACTGGCTTATTGCTGAGCCTGCATTTGAGCTCTCTATTAAAACGCTTGGCTATCGCCCTTCGACTCACGACCGTTGGGGAGAATACTTCTCGAACGAGATCCGCAGAGGTCTCAGGAACGGGACTTTCACAAGCTCAAAGGCGTTCAGCTACGCCTCGCACGCCAGCAGATACTTGCGGAATGTATCGAGCATCGCTGGGGCCATCGGTGGGTACGTCTCCGGGGCCCAGCATAGAGCAGTGCTGGATGGGCCGACCACTATTCAGCGGATGAAGGATTTGCTGCTGGAGTTTGATCAATTGGCGGATGTGGACTGGCTGCCAGAAGAACTCAGAGAGCGGCTCAGATTCGCGGTTAACACTCGTAGCGCTCTGAAATACCTGAGTGGGCCTGATGTCTTGGAGAGGCCATCTAGCCGGCGAAACGACGCAGATCTTCCTGTGCGTCTGCTCGCTTCTGAGCTTTTACGCATCAACTACGAGTTCCATCGTTCATTTCACAAAAGGGCTGTGTTCCACCTGATGGGGCTGTCGGTCATTCAGAAACCGCTGGAGATGAGGACGATAGAGCGGCTTGCCAAAATTGAAATGGACGCGCAACGAGAGGATGTTGCTCGGAGAATTGCCGACAGAAGAGGGCTCGATTTCGGCCAAGTTCTGACGACACTCAAGGCAAACAAGAGCCTCACTTTCCAGGCATAGAAAATCTGCTAAAAGAGCTTTGCTTTGTCGTCCCTTGTGAGTTGAGCTCTTGTCAATCTTGTCCCGTCGCCACCAACAACGGGATACAGACATGAGCAACATTCGCCAAATCGAGGCAGGTACTGCCCTTCAGTTCGATCCTGCCAATACCATCATCCGCTTCCCCGAGGTCGAGGCCATCACCGGCCTGGCCCGCGCCACCGTCTACAAGCGACTCAAGGATGACCCGACTTTCCCCCGCCCCGTTTCGCTGAGCAACAGCAAGTCGCGGGGCTCGCCTGTGGGCTTTGTCCTGGCTGAAATCCAACTGTGGGTACGCCAGCGCATCGCGTTGCGCGAGGTGGCCTAAATGAAAAAGAGCCAGCCCCAAAGTAAGCAGGCCAGCCCGTCGCAAGGCAATGTTACCACCAGCAAACCGCCCAGCAAGATCGCCCGGGTGCTGGCGTACATCCTCAATGATGGCAGCCTGCAACGCTTCGAGGCCGAGCGCCTGGGCGACCACTGTTTGCACTCGACCATCAGCAGCCTGGCCAATGGCTATGGCCTGAAGTTCCAGCGCCAGCTCGAGCGCGTCCCGAATCATTGGGGCGAGCCTTGCACCGTGACCAGGTACACCCTCCCTGCCAGTGAGCACGGCCGCGCCAGCGCCGTGCTGGACATGCTGTGCTCGCCCCTGAACCAGCGCCAGAGGGTGGCGGCATGATCGGCTTGGCGCTCAAGAACCGCGATGAGCGGTCGATATTTTTGGTTGCAGGCAATCGTGATGCTCGGTATGGTTCGCCCAAATCCACGGTAAATCCCGTGGTCGGGTTTGGCGACTCGAACTACCTAAGGCGCAACAGCGCCCCCATTACGATTGCAGGCGCTTTTTTTATGCCCGCAGTCTCGTGTTATGGCGGCTGTGCGTGGGAGACCTTTGTGTCTGCCGGTTTCCTTGGGTACCGGTTCGCCAACCTGCGTACAGCTGCCACCCATAATCGTTTGGCGACGGTTCGTGGCAGCTCCAATACCCAAGGAGCTCGACCCATGCACGCCCTCAGTCCGTCCAAAATCCGCGCATACGCCCACCGGCGCCTGGCCCTGGCCGCACTTCGCGCAAACTCTTCCCTATCTGTCCGTCTCGCCCGCTACAACCATCACGCCGAGATCGCCCGCGCCCTGGAAGCGCAAGGCGGTGCCCAATGAACCACTTCCCAAGCGTTGCGACCCTTGAAGGCGAGGTGCTGTCTGAGGCAGTGCTCGACGCCCGCGCCATGTGCTCGATGAACTTTGCCAGGGATGAATTCAACAAGCTTTACGAGCTGCTCTACCCCATGTGTTCGAGCCATACGGAAGGGCCGATGTGCGACATTGCACGGCACCTGGAGCAGGTCCGAATTTTCAGCCGTAATTTCTGCTGGGCTCATCGCCACCTGGGAGCCTCGTATGGCGTTGTGGGCGAGCGCGCAGGCATGGATGACGAGGTGATCGTATGACCTCCATCATCCACATGGCTGACGACACCCAGGACGATCTGCGTGACGTACAAAGCGTGCTGGTGCTGCTGAGCATGGCCCTGGCGGTGATCGCCGCACCGACCACGCCCCTCATCGTCGCCCGCGTCACCGCCGTGATGGCGCAGCACACAGCCATGGCCTGGGCTGAAATGCTGGACGGCGTGATTGCTGAACAAGGGGGTGAGCTATGAGTGCCGTAAACAAAGCGCCCATTACTTGCCGGGACGATCTCACTTTCACTAGCCGCGACGATTGTGGGCGGATGGTCAACTGGCCACGCAATAACCCTGGCGTGGCGGCTGACTGGGGAAAGGGCATCGCCTTTTTCGATAGTGAGATTGCCGAACTGTCGGCCAATGATGAAACCGCGGCGTATGAGGCCATTAGGTTCGCCATCACCGACATGGGCGGTCGTACCACCAATCTAGAGTTGGGCTTTGCAGACGCCGTGGCCAAGGCCGCCGCCCTGGGCCTGCGAGCAATGCGCAGCGGCACCGAGCGCTTCGCGCCTATCGACTTCGACGGGGAGTAACCCATGCAAAATCAAAACAGTGCGCAAGCGCTGACGGAATCGGCTTGCCCAAAGAAAGCCACCGAGCTGTTTTACGTGAGCCATCCGAAGGCCGATCGGGCCTTGTTGGGGCCGTTCCTGAGCCAGGCCGACGCCGAATGCGGGCGCGTAGTTTTGCGTAGTGCTGAGGCCGTGGTGACGGCTTGTCTCGTCGACTCACTGGACGAGCTGACCTACTGGCACTCGGTGAACAACGGCCAGGTCTGCCGGGCCTTCGCTGGCGCCGAGGGGGTGAGCCATGGGTAAGGTCATGCCGATTCGCCGCAAGGGTACCGGTGGCCCGCCGACTGCTGGCGCCCACATCGACAGCGCCAGCTATGCGCTGCTGGTGGAAACCCTAGTGGGCTTTCTGGAACTGCGCATTGCCGAGGGTGACGTAGGCCGTCACCGTCCCGAGCTGGAGCGTCTGACCGATCAACTCGAGCGGCTGGCCAAGCGTTTCACACCACCACAGGGGGCCGCATGACTGATCCTGTGATCTTGTTCCGTGATGTGCTCCAGTTGGCCTATGGGCCGCTCGACTGGCTGCCCCTGGACGATGGCGATATCCACCGCTTCCACGTCGCCGGCGACAAGCCCGGCACGCTCAACGGTTGGTACTGCCTGTTTACCGATGGCATTGCCTCGGCCGCGTTCGGGAGCTGGAAGACGGGCGGCACCAGCACCTGGTGTAGCCGTGAGCCGGTGGACGCCCGCGAAGCCGAGCAGGTGCGCCAGCGCATCGAGCAGGCCCGGCGCCAGCGGGAGGCCGAACGGCAGCGGCGCCAGCTCAAAGCGGCGGGCCTGGCACAACGCTGGTGGCGTGACGCTCGCCGTGCTGACCCGGCCCACCCCTACCTGGTCGCCAAGGGCATTCGTGCCCACGGCTTGCGTCAGCGTGGTGAAGACCTGCTGATCCCACTGTATGCCGGTGGTGTGCTGGTGAACCTGCAACGGATCGCCCCGGACGGCGCCAAGCGCTTTCTGTATGGCGGCCGGATCAAAGGCGCCTATTCGCCACTGGGGCGCATTACGCCGGACAGGCCGCTGTGCATCTGCGAAGGCTGGGCGACGGGCGCAACGCTTCACGAAAGCGGCTACACGGTCGCCTGCGCGATGAATGCCGGGAACCTGAAACCGGTGGCGCTGGCGCTACGGGCCGACCACCGCGGCACCGAAATCATCATCGCCGGCGACGACGACCGCGAAACCGAGGCCGAAGGCAAGGGCAACCCGGGGCGCACAGCCGCTCATGACGCCGCAGCCGCATGTGGCGGCCTGGTGACCTTCCCCGAGTGGCCAGCCGACGCACCGCTGACCCTTTCCGACTTCAACGACCTCGCCGCCTGGAGGTGCCGCCATGCGCCCGCCTGATACCAACGTCATCAACCTGCGCCCCGAAGCGCCCAAGGTCGAGCCTGATCGCCCGTGCTGGGGCGTGTACGAGCACTGGGTAACCAATGAGAAGGGCCGCAGGCTCAAGCCCGGCGTGTACTGGCACGGCTTCAAGCGCAGCGCCGGCGACGATGACAGCGACGACGACAAGGCCGACCGCCCGATCACTGACGAGTGGATCGCCACGCCCGTGACCGTCGCCGCTCGCACCACCAACAGCGATGACGGCAGCGAAGGCCGGTTTCTGCGCCTGCTCACCGACAGCGGCCCCAAGGAATGGATCATTCCCATGGAGGTGTTCGGCGGGAGCGGCGAGGACGCCAGGCGGACGCTGTTCGGCATGGGCGTCATCATCGCCTTGAAGAAGCGCGGCCAGTTCATGGAGTACCTGCTGGACCAGCGCCCTGCAGAGGTGTTTGCCACCACCTGCCGCCCCGGCTGGCATGAGTCGGGCGCCTTTGTGCTGCCTGGGCGCACCATTGGCAGCGACAGGGTGCGCTATCAGGCCAGCGCCAAAGGGCAGAACCTGTTCAGCGTTCGGGGGAGCCTGGACGGCTGGAAGGTCGAAGTGGCGGCCAAGTGCGAGGGCAACCCGGTGCTCACCCTGGCCATCGGCTGCGCCCTCGCAGGCCCACTGCTGAGCCTGGTGGGCGTGCTGGGTGGTGGTGTTCACCTGGTGGGCGACAGTTCCAGCGGCAAGTCGCTGGCGCAGTTGATCGGCTCGTCTGTATGGGGCGACCCGGGCATCTTCGCTGCGTCCTGGGACATGACCAAGGGCGGCTTGGAGATTGAGGCATCGAGTCGCAACGACACCATGCTGCCCCTGGACGAGATCAAGCGGGCCGATCCCAAGCGCGTACAGGAAATGGCCTACTCGCTGGCCAACGGCCAGGGCAAGGGCACCATGACCCGCGACCGGGAGGCCCGCGGGAAACTGAGCTGGCGTCTGCTGGCGCTTTCGAGCGGAGAGCGCTCCCTGTCCGAGCACGCGGCCATCAGCGGTAACGCCGCCCACGCTGGCGCAGAACTGCGCATGGTCGACGTGAACGCCGGTACCCGCACGCACCGCGCCTTCGATGAATTGCATGGCCTGGAGGGAGCCGACTTCCACCGCCAGCTCACAGTGGCCGTGGGAGCGAATCATGGGCACATCGGGCCGGCCTTTGTGGAGAAGCTGCTGGCCAGCGATGACCGCCCCGGCCTGCTCGAGGACTTCGCCGGTATCCGCGCCCAGTTCGTGGAGGACAACGCTCAGGCCGGGCGCGTGGCGGATCGCTTCGCGGTGATCGCGCTGGCGGGCGAAATGGCCATTGCCTACGACCTGTTGCCTTGGACGCCGGGCACCGCTCTGGCCGATTGCCAGTTGCTGTACGGCGAGTGGCTAAGCAGGGTGGGCGGTGGCAACGCCGAAGACCGCCAGATCCTGGCCGGCATCCTCGATTTTATCGACAAGCACGGCAGCAGCCGGTTTTCGGACGTGGAAGACCAGACACCGGACACCAAGGTGTTCAACCGCGCCGGGTACTGGGAGGTGGTCGGCACCAAGCGACTGTACCTGTTCAACAAGTCCGCGCTGACCGAGGCCGCTCATGGGCATGGTCTGGCGCGTGTCGTAAAGGCGCTGGAAGGCGCTGGCGCTCTTGCCAAGCACGATACCGACCGGGATAGCCGCAAGACGAAGAAGTACCGCCTGCCTGCTGGTGGGTCTGCCCGCTTGTATGTGATCGACCCCGAAGCCATGGACAGTGAAGGCGGTGGCCTATGACCGCCATCGCCACCGAACGCCAATGCCGAATCCACAGGAACCTAAAAACGTGGGGAACAGGGGGAACAGGGGAACAGCCAGTAAATACGCGGCCTGTAGCCGTTCCCCCATATTGAAGTGTTGGGGAACAGGGGGAACACAACCATGTTTTTGAATATAAGCGCCCTTGGTTTTCCTTATGTTTGGTTATCACTGTTCCCCCTTTTTTCGGGTGGGGAACACGTACCCCCTCTGGAGGCCCCGGAAACACTGGGTGTTCCCCGCGTTCCCCCGTTCCCCCGATTTTTTTTCACAGACACATTTGGGCGTAATGGGATTCCGGGTGGGGTGACGCCATGAGCCTCCTTTCCGACCTGCTCAATCACATGCCGCCGAACGTTGCTGGTGCTGGCAAACCACCCATGGCGAAACGCACCCCGGATCGTCCGCGCCTGGTGCTGGTCGAGCCTGTGCAATTGCCATCCGGTCCCTACGCCAACGCCGCCAATGCCACGCCTGAATGGCGGCAAGCCCGCGACCAGTACATCAGCCATGTGATGACCTGCCGGTGCTGCTATGCGCCTGCCGGCCGCCATTGCCTGATCGGTACCGAACTGCGCGACACCTACGACAACACGCCCATGGAGGCCCACTCATGACGCTCACACCGACCATGCGCCTGTGCGATATCGCCTTGAAGCCCGGGATCAGCGCCAGCACGCAGCTCATCACGACCCGGCGTATCTGCCGCAACATCAGCCGTAACCTCGATTCGATCCACGCCGAGCGACGTGCCATGCGCCGGCAGGCGGGCAAACTGAAAGCGTTCCTGCCGTTCACCCGACAGGCCATTGCCGATCTGGAGGAGCAAGCGCAGACGCACCGATCTGTTGAGCGAGCCAAGGCGCTGGTGGCGCTGGCCGGGTTTGGCCGGTCGCTGCTGTTCGACCATGACGGGCTGGCCCAGGCCCTGGGATTCGAGCGCCTGTGCGACCTGCTGAGCGTGAACACGGTGGAGTGCGAGCGGGCCAGGAAGGAGGGCGTCACCAACCTGGAAGGCCTGGTGTTCACCCATGCGCTGGAGGACAGCGCAGAGCGCCGGGTGCAGGAGTGGAATGACGCGCCGCTGTTCAACGCCTGTCACGCGGCTATGGCGGACTTCATCAGGGACTGCCCCGATGGTGTGTTGCCTGACCCATTCGCACCTGTGGCGCCGTTCGGGCCGAAGCTGCCACCCAAGCTGAGCGTGGTGTAAGCCATGACCAAACCAGAAGCGAAACAGCCTGATTCATCCGTGAAGGCGAAACAGCGGGTTTCAGACGATCAGCGTCGTTTGGTGCTGGACCTGCGCCGCCGTCACTCGCTCCGTGAGGTGGCCGAGATCACCGGCCTGCCGCTGGGAACGGTGAAGACCCTGGCTTCACGATCCGGGGCGTTCCGCGACAACGAGCAGCACCGCGTCCTGTTCACCCTGCCGCCGATCAGCGCCAGCACCGAGACCCTGCCGAGCGTGCCCGAGCTGCCGCCGCAGGAAGTGGTCACCGGCGACAAGGAGGTGGATGCGGTGCTGTGGTTGCGCTCGATAATCAGCACCGGCCAGGCCGCGCTGATTGATCGGGCCATGGAAGGCGCCAAGAAGATCAGGACGCCGCTCGATGTGCTGGAGAAGCGGTACCGGGATTACCTGGTGGCCACCAACCCCGGGCACCCATTCGCCGCCATGTCGTCATTCGGCTTCGCTGATCTGGATGCGCTGGCCACTCGAGCCATCGAGCGGCACCGGCTGAGGCTGGAGGGGGCTGCTCGCTTTGGTGATGCCCTGCTGGCCGACACCGAGGCGGAATCGTTCTGTATCGCAGCGCTGCGCGGGCTGGAGGCTACCGGCCATCTCGGTGACTTCGACAAGGGCCAGGTTGCCGCCCGGTTCAACGCCCAGCCTGAGCTGCTGCCCCACACCCTCACCGACTGCCTGTACGAGCTGGGGTACTGGGACCAGCTCTACCGGCTGCGCCACGCCGTAGACCGGGACGCCAGCGACGGGCCACCGGAGGCGACGGCGCGGGACTGGTTTGTGTTCGGCCTGCTGGCGCAGATCCGACCCCGCGACAAGACCGAGGCCCTGGCGGTGTTCCGCTACCTGGTCGCCAGCCAGCGCAACGACATGGCGGAGTCAAAGGCGATTCTTGGCAACCTGATCGGGTGACCGGCCCGATTAATCACCATCGGGCACCTGCCCAAAACAAGCGCCAGCGGCGCATCAAGGAGTTCACTTATGGCAGCTACAGCAGCTCACTACACCCCAAGGACAACTGTCCGCCTTGGAGGCTTCCTACGTCGAAAATATTTCAAGGAGCAAACTTTCCTGTTGGACCGGGGAGACCCTAGGGAGGCAGTCAAAGCGATCGACGTGAACTATCCAGGCTTTGCCCAGGATGTTGCCGATGCTGAAAGCAGAGGGCTACGTTTCGCGGTTTTCAAAAATGGCAGAAACATCGGGGAGGAGGAACTTGGCATGGGAGGCGCTCGAGAGCTGCGGTTCGTGCCTGTGGTCCATGGGAGCAAGCGCGCAGGTCTTCTTCAGACAGTGATAGGCGTAGCGTTGATCGTCGTAGCTTCGTTCATGACCGCGGGGGCAGCCGCAACGGCAGTTATGGGAGCCGGCATTGCAAATACCGCTGGAGGCGTAATTCAGATGCTTAGCCCGCAGGCTGGTGGCCTCTCACAGAGCGGAGCGCCGGAGAACCTTCCTAGTTACGCGTTCGGCGGCGCCAAGAATACTGTGGCGAGTGGAAACCCCGTGCCAATCTGCATCGGCCATCGACGATGGGGCGGAGCGATCATTTCTGCCTCAATTGTTGCGGAGGATAAGGTGTGAAGGTGCGAGAACGGATCAGTCTCACAATCAAGGCCATCGCTCAGAAAGATTACGCTCAGGTCCGCCAATTGGTAGACAGCTGCCCCACTGAGCATGTGGAGGTTGCAAGCCTGGAGTTTCTTAATACGACAAGGATGCTGTGTCGTGTAGCCCAGCTGTTTGAATGCGAAATGCGCGGGCTAGCCCTGAACTTCGCAAGTACCGCTATGGGGAATGACGCTGGAGGGATCACGGATTGCCTTGACCAGGTGGCTGCGGCGAATCAAGCCTTTGCGGAATTCTGCGATGATTTCAATGTGTGTGCAGACGACCTGCTCGGAACCATGGGTGGCCATCATCCTGCCGTAGCCTATCTGACCGGTATGACTCCAAAACCAAAAGGAGAGTTGGTGGACTACTGGCGGCAAGCGTTCGCCTTAGCGGCTAGTGGAGAGGTGCTAGGCGAACGACGCCACTGATTGGGCTTTGCTCAGGCGCATGGTAGGTTTTCAGTTTTCTTCGTAATGGATGACCGACCATGCGCTGTGCCAGCCTCGCTTTGACCGCAGCCGTTACCCTTTCGATTGCTGGGTGTTATTCGCCGGGTGAGCTGATCCAGAAGGGGCCAACCTATGCTGCTCAGACCCACAAGTCTCCCAAGCAATATGCCTTGTGTGTTTTCCCTCAATGGCAGGAATCGAGGCCGGATGCGACCTTGAGCGAGACGGAGAACGGCTACAGGTTGTTGAGCGGGAACGACATGAACACCAATGAAGTTCTGCAGGTCAGCAAAACCGCCAAGGGGAGCGATGTGAAGTTCTATCAGCGCTCGTATCTCGATTTTGGGGCTGGCAAGGCGACGGCGCTGGAATCGACAAAGAACTGCCTGTGAATGTTGCCGCGCCACGAAATGCGACCTCACGAAATCGTGGCGCGAGACAGACCGAAACGTCTCACTCAGACCATATTGTCTGTCTCGCCGACCTGGCGCGCGCCAGGGAGCTGCCTGTTATATTGCCTGCTGGCAATTGGCCGCACATCCTGCTCTGAACAAGGAACGTGAAATTGAAAGTATCTGCCATTTTGCTGCTCGCGCTCGCGCTGAGTGGTTGTGCAACTGGTCAACGGCAATCAGTCGAGTGGATTACAGTCCGTGACACCGACCAGTTCACTGACAAATCTACCTGTGGGGTTACCGTGGGCAGCTTCTACACAGGCGGAGGCGTGTTTACCGCTTCCAACCACTACTACCCATACATTGAATCGGTGAATGGGGAACTTCGAGTAGGGATTCGGAGCGGTGGACGCTTCAAGATTCCAGTTGGGGATGTACAGCTCAGGATCGACCAAAACCCTGCGTGGACCATTGCAACAGGTGAGACACCTGTGGACTACGTTCCGGAGGGGCAATTGAAAGCCATGCAGGCCTATGGTGGTGATGCCAAACAGCAGCAGATGCTGGAGAGCACCTACAAGGCCGCTCTGCAGGCTTCGGCTCAAGCTATGTCGCCTTTCACGGCCGCTACCGGTGAGAAGGCCGAGAAAATCCTGGCGCAGATGAAGACTGGAAAGGTGCTGATATATCGGACACTAGGCATGAATCAGGCTGCCAGCACTACCGGTGAATACGCTCTGGATCAGTCGCTGAGCAAAGCGCTGACTGACTGCGGTATTAAATAACGCATTGACCTTTAGCTAGCTGCGGCGAGGGCTAGCCAGGCCAGGCACTACTCTTACTAACAGGGGGCGTGCCTTGGCAGAGGCGCTGGGCCGCTCTGATGTCAACATTTGTCAACGTCTGGCCAAGTCGCTGGCGCGGGACCGATCGGCCGGTATCCACCCTGGTATCCACGAAATGGGAAGCTCCAGCAGGCAGTGCCGGGTCTGGTTCGTGTAGAGCTTCACGCACGATCGTCACGCAGCCGGTGTGCGCGATCCCGCCGCGGTACGCAGCCAGGTACGCACTGTTGATACGCATTCTGGTGTGCAGATCAGGTAAAGGCAGGCCCCAATCAGTGAGACACTAACTCAATAAATGCTTTCTTTTTGGAATGCGCGCCCAGGGATGCGAACCGCTGCCAAAAGCTACTAGGAGTGCCGCTGCCAAGCCGTTCCAGTTCATGAAGCGCTCTTAGCATCACCAACGCCTCATCCTTTGTGAATGTTGGACCAAGTGCCTCTAGCGCTAGCCGCGCATTGCGTCGAAAGCCATAATTCAGTTCGTGTCCTGCCTGGGTCAGGCGATACGTAGCCATGGTTGCGACCTCACAATAGACGAGATATCAATGATAGCCATCGTCCTGGCAACTGCTCCTACCTGTCAGGTTCGCACCGGTGGTTCGCGCTCAGGTTCGCAACTCCTATGCGCGAACCTGGGCGGCTTGCCTCTTGAGAAATGTTGAGGTTGCCAGGCGCTGGTTTCCATTGTGGTTTCCACGGTACAGCACGGTATCGAGTACTATCCACGCCTTGCAGTCACGCGGCATTCATATCAAGTCAATCAAGGAGGATAAGGATGGGCGCTCAGAAATACGCATCGCTTCGGCTAACGCTGTTCAAACACGGCGCGGAATCATTTTTGGCTGCGCTGGATGAAGCAGCTATTTCACATACGCCCGTCCATTCGTATTCCATCGCCCCTCAAGGCTCGGGGTTGGTTGAAGCTATCACGGCCCTATCTGACGCGATGCCTTGGAATGCAATCGCGAAGGTTGTGGTCGCGTGGATTGAGGCAAGAAAAAGCAGAGAAGTGATCATTTATACAGAAGAAGGCAAGTGGTTCCACGCCAAGGGCTACTCGGCATCCGAGGTTCAAAAGCTGCTCGAGATTTCCACGAACATTACCGTCATCGACACCAAGCCTGTTGATAAACAATGATGGTTTGCCTTGAGCTTACCTTTACCGGGCCTTTACGGAATGTGAGACAGGCATGAGACGAAACCAATGTTGCATGGTTCTGCGAGGCTTTTGGCTAGGGGCTGCCGTAAAGATGCTTGGGGTTTCTCGTCTTATGCAGCGGACTGAATCTACAAGGAAAAAGAATGCCTAGCATAGTTTGGGGGCGGCACCCTCAAGAGGCCTACGACAATCCATACGAGCACGATGCCCAACGGCAATTCCTTAGAGAGTGTGAAGCTATGCTTCGCGAACTCATAAGTCGTCTAAGGCCACATACGCTTAAATATCATAGGGACGAACAGTCGCTATCCAAGGCGACGTGGTTGATTACTATGGACCTTCTAGCATCACTGCTGGATTGTGTAACTTTACTGGGGGAAACCCGGCACCGGCCAGTTGCACGTGTCTTCCGTGACGCTGTGGAAGCGATCGATGTGATGCGTTTTTTGCACTCCGGTTCCGCGAAGGCCGCTTCGGCTCTTAGGAAATGGTATGGGAATGAAACGATTTCTCATGGCGAAGTGCGAAAGCTGATTGAACAACTTGATGGCGCGGAGGCGGCCAATCAGCGCAGAGTTTTCTATCAGGAGCTATCTAAACTCACCCATCGCACCTATCGAGCCTTACTCCACAGCGTTTCTCTCGGGCGGGACGATTTACTGGTCCATGACAGTCATGGCTCAGGCCTTTTAGTGCTTCCGCAGACAATTGCAGCGTACATGGCTGTATTGGCTGATATCACCATTCAGGCTAGTGGTAGTGTCAGTGCCACCGGCCTGCTTTCCGTTGATGAAGTTGCTGAAACATGGGGTGCGGCTCTGGAAAGTCACACGGTCCCGCGGCGTTTCGCTATGCAGGTCAATCCCGGATATGCACTTTAACCACGCTTTGACGGAACGCGGAACGGGAGATGACGATGGGGCCTTTACCCGCGCGTCTGAGATATTTCCGGTGCTGGAGGCCGTCAAAGTAGCGAGGCTGGCCATGTCATACCCCTGACAGGCCTAAGACGGATTGTGGACAGCTCAGGACGGATCGGCGCGGGTGTCGCGTGGGTAATGGCCCGGCTGCCCGGCTGGTGGTGGTCTGCTCAGGCCGTAAGCTCGTCCAGAGTTGCCAGGTGAAACTAGACCCGCACTAGACCGCGATAGTCGGTGGTCGGTGGCCCGACTCGCTGGATCACTTGCCGAGCCTGTCCTGGGCCCATGCGTGATGGGCTGGCGCGGGCAATCCCGTCTTATGCCGAGGCCGGAATTCTGGACAGGCTCTGGACGGATCAGCGCCAGCACCAGCAGATGGAATGCCTTGGGAGCGGTGATTTACCTGATGCGCAGGAGGCTGACCACCATCGACCGGCGCGCACCCGTCCAGAATGGCCGGGGAATGGCGAAATCCTTGACAGGCCTTGACGAAATTATTGACAGGGCCTTGACGGATTGGGCCGCTGGCGTTTGTGAATGATCGTCTGCAAGCCTTGCTGTACAAGGGCTAGCGCTAGGTCAGGCCGACCTGTGGGAGGGGGGCCGTCAAGAATTCTCGGGTGTGCTCGTCAAGGGAAATCGGGCGCTCCAGAATCTGACAAAACCGAAAAGGGGCGGTGAATACCGCGGCAGGAGAGTAGAAATGATCAGTGCAATCATATTTGGGCTATTGCCCTCCGCATTGAGCTCATTTCAAATAGAATTCCTGCACTAGATCCTTGGCAGGAGCCTACCCCGGGCCTGTGCTGTAGGGCATAGGACGATAGAATGGATGTCATGGCCGCCCCAGACAGTGACCGCGGGCCTAGAAGCGGATCACCGTACTTTTTCAGCCTAGGATGGAGCTAATAATGCTTGCGACAGAAATTGAGAATGCCCAGCGCCACGTTCGTACGGACGCCTACCAGATGTCTGTTGGCGAAATCGTAAGCATGTACGAAGAGGGAGAGATCACTATCGCTCCAGAGTTCCAGCGTCTATTCAGATGGGGTATTGGGCAAAAATCCAAACTGATTGAGTCACTTCTGCTTGGAATTCCATTGCCTTCGATATTTGTCTTCGAGACTGAGGATGGCACTTGGGAACTCATCGATGGGCTTCAACGTATTTCGACGATTTTGGAGTTTATGGGGCGCTTGCGTGGTCCTGACGGGAATTTGCTGCCTCCATCTATTTTAGAGGCTACAAAGTATCTGCCATCACTCTATAATGCAGTTTGGGAGAATACTCAGCTTGTAGACGTGCCTGCGGAAGATCAGGCTCCACTGGACCGTGCTCAGCAGCTCTCAATTCGTCGAGGCCGTTTGGGTGTTGAGATATTGAAGCGGCCGAGTGATGACCAAACGAAGTATGATCTCTTTCAGCGATTAAATGCTGGGGGGACTTTGGCTAATGCCCAAGAGCTTCGAAATTGCATAATGCTGATGATCAACCAAAATTATTTCAGAGCGATTAAAATGGCCGCTGAGGCGGTCGCGTTCAGAGATGTAGTTGCAGTCACCGACGATCAAGCCGAGAAGCAGCGGCACATGGAGATGGCGGTGCGTTTCCTTGTACATACAAAAGTTCCCTATGATGGACGTCTTGATGTCGAGGAATACATTGACGAAGGTGTTGTCGCTCTTTCGGAGGCAGGTGATCATGCTGACGCAGTCGCTTTAATTGACGGAACATTCACCCTTCTGGCACAGGTCGCAGGGGGAAACGCCTTGCGTCGTTTCCAGAATGGAGGCCATCAGGGTAAAGTGGGCTTGGTTGGCCTAGAGGGCATCGCGGTTGGTATTGCCAAAAACCTACAAGCTATCATGGCTTTGGGCCAAGATGCCGCGTTAGAGTTTGTGAGGGTACGGATTGAGCAGTTTTGGGGAGCGCCGCAGATTGCTCATTTTTCTTCGCCAGGCCTTCGCGGCACTATTCGTATTCAGCGTACAGTTCCATTCGGTGAGGCCTGGTTCAGGCCATGAGCAAACCTTATACGGAAGCAGATTTTTCTGCACAGATCACTGACGATCGAAATTGGCGCATAAAAGAAATATCCGATCTGAAGTCGGCAATACGTCGGGGGGACGCAAATCTGCGCAAAGTTTTACTTCGGGCGCTTATCACACTTAGTTATGCCCATTGGGAAGGGTATGTGAAATTCGCGGCGAAGAAGTATTTGGATTACGTTGCGCTTCGGAAGTATGCGTATGGTAATTTAAATAAGCAGTTTCTTCGGAATTTATTCTTGCCTCGTCTCGGTGCGATGTATAACGCAAGGATTAATGTTGCTGAGCGGGTTTCGCTTATTGATGAGATATTGAATTCTGCGGATCAGCGTTTTAGTCAGGTTAATGAGGATTTGGTTAATACAAAGGCTAATCTTAATTTTGAGGTGTTTTCTGAGATTTGCATAATCTGCGATGTGCCTCTACAGGGTTTTGCAGAAAAAAGTACGTTCATCGACGTTGTATTGCTGAAGCGTCGGAATGCCATTGCTCACGGTGAAAACACACTAATTGGGCTGGACGACTTAGATGCAATCTGTGAAGAGACTATCAGTTTGATGCGCGCTTTTGGGGATGCTTTGGAAAATCATGTTGTTCTGCAAACATACAAAGCCGGCTAAATCTTGGTCCATCGGCAGAAGAGTCTGTAGGTAGCGGAGACCACCTGCCGTAACTCGAAGCACAGGCTGTGTTATCGCAACGCCTAGTGCGGCACACCCAGCATGATTGTATCGGAAAGCCGGCGGTCACCACACTCTCCCAGGGTGGGTGGCCTGACGGTGAAGTGTACAGGAGGTACGCGAGGGGTATTTTTCGTTTTAGGTATATGTTTAGGTATACAGTGATGGCTTTAGGCTGGCAATGGGCCTTATTTTGCTGAGCTGTAGGTGCCTGATTCGATTCCTGTCTCCAAAATCCACACCCTCTGGCAATGCCCCTCAATCCCCATTTTGAGCAGCCTTGCCGTTTCTGCTAGGCTCGTTCCGCCTTCACGCCACGGCCTCATTCATCGGGCCCGAGGTATTCAGGAAGCGGACGATTCTCAAGTCCTGGTTAAGAAAAGGAAGCACACCATGTCTAACCCTCGTCACTGGAATGACTGGGCTGGCGGACTGACACTAGTCCTTCAGGCAGTCGTCTATATCCCTCTGCTTTACATCATCCTGATGCCATGGCTTTGCCTGGCACTCGTTAAACTAGAGAAAACGCCATTCTTCCCTAGTTTTTTCCACGCGATGGCTTCCTCTGGCTGGCTGATCGCTTCCGGGGTCGTGGGGCTAACGGTTCTATTTGTGGTAGCTCGCAGCTTAGTCCGCTGAAAACATGGCGACTTAAGTGTTGGAAGGCTGATCACCTTTTTCCTTCGTCATTGGAGGAGAATTCTGGCTCCGCTGCCCCTTGCCCCGCCAAGCCTCAAGGTCTAAATTGGCCAGGTCGCGGCAAATTCCGTGACCGGGCGTAGGAACCCGTTGGTAAACTTGGCGCACGCACTAGGCGCCCCTATCACTGAGCAGGCGCTTTTTTTGTGCCCGCTGTCTTGTGTTATGGCGGCTGTGTGTGGGCAGGCTTCGGCCTGGCCGGGTTCCAAGTTTCCCGGTATTCCTACCCCATGCACAGCTGCCACCCAATCCCGTAGGAAGGATCGTGGTAGCTCCAATCTAAAACTTGGAGTCTCATGCATGCCTATCCGCATTCTGAGCAGGATCCTCGCATCCGCTCTCCGCCGCCCACTCCCGACGGCATCCCACCCCACCACACCCCCAAGGCAGGCCCCCCATGCCTGACCAAGAACGCCTCTCCACCCTCCAAAGCTACACCTGGACCCTAGAACTCCTGGCCGAAGCCCTGGTCCAGCACGACGACATGCTCGAGTGCGAACACAACCCGCGCCTGAGCTTTCGCAATACCGCGGGCATCCACCAGGCGATCCGCATCATCAGCCGTTTGGCCAGCGAGCAATGTGGAAAACTCCTCGATACCGACGACAAGGCCCTAGCCGACAGCAGCTGACTCAACGCTCGCCAGGGCACCCCCCGCGCAGATTCCCAGCCGCCTGACGAATCTGCGTGGCCAGCCCTTGCACGTTGTTCTGCTGCGCACGGACCAAGTCCTCGATCTCCGTCCCGGCGGGCGTTTGCAGCAGGCTGTGGCAGTTGAGCGTGTCCCCACCCTCAGCCCCGCGCAGGCGCCAGCGGGCATCGATCAGTGCGTACTGCCCGGGGATCGAGTCAAAGCGCTGCACGTTGATCTTCACCGCCACTTTGCGCGCCGCGCTGCCGTTGCCCAGTTGCACCACCAGGGCACTGCGCAGCTCTTCACTGAGGCTCGCGCCCCACCACTCGGTTTCAAGAATGGCCAGGCCGTTGCTGCCTTGGCGAATGACGATCTGCGCCCGGTCGACCTGCGGCGGCACGCTGATGCCTTCGATCACCACTTCGGCGGCGTTGCTGCTGGCCTGGGTGGGGGCGTGCACTGGGGTCAGGGTGTGAAAGGCAATCGGGTCGCTGCGGCACGCGGCGAGCAGGGCCAGGGTGCAGAGCAGCGGGAGGGTGTGCCGTGGGGTCATGGGTTTCGCTCCTGCGGTCAGTTGCGCGGTGGGCCTTGCAGGTCCAGGGGCGCGGCGTTGGCGGGGCGGCCGCGGATCAGCGATTCGGGGTTGCGTCCGAGGTAGTCGGAAAGCTCGCGCAGCGAGCGCGACATGCGCGCGAGTTCGTCGAGGGTTTCGGTGAGTTTTTCGCGCTGCGGTGAGTCTTCGGCCAGGGTCGAGTTGGCCGATTGCAGGGTCTGGCTGACGTGGGCGAGGGTGTCTTGCACGCGGGGCAGGGTCTTGCTGTTGAACTGGGCGAGGCTTTTGCGCAGCTCGACCAGGTTGCTGTCGAGGTTGCTGGCGATGCGTTCGACCGGCAGTTTGTTGATCTTCTCGACCATGGCCTGCAATTGCTCTTGCAGCAGTTCGAGGCTGCCGGGGATGGTCGGGATGGCAATCGGCCGGGCGTTGAGGTCGAACTCGGCTTTTGGCGCTTTGGGGAAGAACTCCAAGGCAATGTACAGCTGGCCGGTGAGCAGGTTGCCGCTGCGCGCCTGGGCGCGCAGGCCGTTGTCGACGAAGGTGCTGAACAGCTTGGCGGAGGCGGCGATGTCGTCGGGGTTGTGCTTGAGCACTTTGAGCATTTTCACGTGGGCCTGGCCTAGGCGTTGGGGGTAGACGACGATGCCGACGTTGATCGGGAAGCTGCGTTTGACTTCGTCGAAGTCGAGGTTCACCGACACCACGCGGCCAATTTCGACGCCGAGAAATTCCACCGGGGCGTCGACCTTGAGGCCGCGTAGGGCCTGGTCGAAGCGCAGGGTGAAGTACTGCGCCTTGCCGTTGGGCGGGGCGAGGGCGGTTTGCTGGTCGGCGAACAGCTCGTAGGTCTTGTCTTCGGCGGCCGGGCTGTCGTTGGGGCTGTACTCGGGGGCGCGGAAGGCGATGCCGCCGACGATCAGGGTGGACAGCGATTCGGTCTTTACCGAGACGCCATTGGCGCCGACATTCACATCGACGCCGCTGGCATTCCAGAAACGGGTGTTTTCGGTGACGTAGGCATCGTTGGGGGCGTGGATGAACACTTCGATGTTCACCCCTTTGCCGTCGGCGTCCAGGGCGTAGGCGACCACTTGGCCAACCGGGATCTTGCGGTAGTAGATCGGCGAGCCGATATCCACCGAGCCCAAGTCGGGCGCGTGCAGGGTGAAGCGTTTGCCGGGTTCGCCGTAGGTAATCGGCGGTGGGTTTTCCAGGCCGGTGAAGTGCTTGGCGCGGGTGTTGGACTGGCCGATGTCGGCGCCGACGTAGTCGCCCGACAGCAGGGTGTCGATGCCCGACACGCCGCCGGCACCAATGCGCGGCCGGACTACCCAGAATTGCGAATCTTCGCGGGTGAAACCTTCGGCTTGTTTGTCCAGTTTCACCGTGGCGTTGACGCTTTTCTGATCATCGCTCAGGGCCACTTCCGACACGTGGCCGATGACTACGCTGCGGTATTTGACTTCGGTCTTGTTGGCGGTGAGGCCGGCGCCGGTCTTGAAGGTGAGGGTGATGGTCGGGCCTTCCTGCATTGTGCGGTGGATCACCAGCGACAGGCCGACCAGCACCGCGACGATGGGCACGATCCACACCAGCGAGACGCTGAAGCGGCGGGTTTTCACCTCTGGCCGGGCGGGCTCGCGGGGGGCTTGATCAGTGGGTGACGACATCCGTGCGCTCCTTGGTGGCGGGTGGTTCCCAGATCAGGCGGGGGTCGAAGCTCATGGCCGCGAGCATGGTGAACACCACCACCAAGCCGAAGAATAGAATGCCCGGGCGTGGCTCGATGGTGCCCAGCGCTTGGAATTGCACGAGGGCGGCGACCAGTGCCACCACCAGCACGTCGAGCATCGACCAGTAGCCGATCAGCTCGACGAAGCGGTACAGCTTGGAGCGCTCCTTGCGCGCCCAGTCGCTGCCGCGCTGGACGGTGATCAGCAGCAGCGACAGGGCGACGAACTTGACCCCGGGCACGGCGATGCTGGCGATGAAGATGATCAGGGCGATGTCCCACGCGCCGTGCTCCCAGAACTCCAGCACGCCGCTCATGATGGTGCTGTCGGCGCCGTCGCCGAGCAGGGTGGTGTTCATCACCGGCAGCAGGTTGGCCGGCACGTAGAAGGCCAGGGCGGCGAGCATGTAGGCCCAGGTGCGCGCCAGGGAGTTGGTCTTGCGCCGGTGTAGCGGCGCGTCGCAGCGTGGGCAGTGGTGCGGCTCGTTGCTCATGTCGCAGGCCAGGCCGCAGCTGTGGCACAGGCACAGGTTGAGTTCGCTGGCGGTTGGTGGGCGCTTCATAGCAGATCCCACAGGTCGCGCACATCGCGCCCGGCAATGCGGATCAGCAACAGGCTCAGCGCGGCCAGGGCGAACAGGCCGATGCCGGGCAGTACGTCGAGCATGCCGGCCAGCTTGAACACCGCGACCATGGCGCCGAGCAGGCACACTTCGAGCATGCTCCACGGGCGTAGGGTTTCCAGCCAGCGCATGGCCAGCTTGAAGCCGGGGGCGCGGCGCTGGGCGAGGGCGAAGGTCAGCACCCAAGTCAGCAGCACCAGCTGGAAGGCTGGGGCGATGATGATGGCGATGGCGGCGACCATGGCCATGAAGGTGATCGGGCCTTGGCTCAAGGCCAGGACCGAATCCCACAGGGTCGCGCTGTTTTTCAGGCCCTGCATGCTGATGCTCATCACCGGGTAGAAGTTGGCGAACAGCCAGAGCATGGCGGCGGTGATGCTCAACGCCAGGCGCTGTTGCACCGTGAGGCCGTTGTAGCGTTGGAGCACGCCGGCGCAGCGGCTGCAGACGGTTTTCTGGTGTTTGGCGAGCGGGACCTTTTCGTAGACGCAGTCGCAGTGCTCGCAAATGATGAACTGGGCAGCATGGGCCATGTTCACGCTCGAAGGGGCCGCTTGGCAGGGACTCAGTGAATATAGGAGCGCTGGGATAAACGGCAACTTTTTCGGGGGCCGTTTATCGTTGATGGCGTGTGGACGCGATTCAGCTGTCGACTTCGGCGGGGCGCTTGGTGCGGGTCGGTCTAGTGTGGTGGGC
>Ga0247819_10000132_pt1 | contig 45116 bp, 42 predicted proteins | sample 13C_Xylose_Day6_FD_193428 | JGI IMG/M metagenome (GOLD analysis project Ga0247819, IMG submission 193428) | Soil microbial communities from agricultural site in Penn Yan, New York, United States - 13C_Xylose_Day6 | ecosystem: Environmental > Terrestrial > Soil > Agricultural land | place: USA... | reverse complement strand
GCGCAGTACCTGAAGGCTGAGGGTATACCTGGATGAGTATAAGGAAAATGGCAGGGGCGGCTGGATTCGAACCAACGCATGGCAGGATCAAAACCTGCTGCCTTACCGCTTGGCGACGCCCCTGTATTTGTTGCTGCGAGTACCTTGTACTCGATTCCTAGAGCAGACTTTGCAGCTTGCGATGCAACATTGAAATGTTGCTTCCCTTTGCTACAAACCCTGTTTGGGTATCTGCAAGAAGGGCCAAAACTTTATCAGCTTCAGCTTTGCTTGGGAAGGCCCCAAACACACAACTTCCAGTTCCGGTGAGCCTAGCATCAGTGAATTTGCTTAGCAAACTCAGTGAGTTACGTACTTCTGGGTAACTCTGCTCTACTACCGGTTGGCAGTCATTTCGACTGTTTCCCTTGGGAACGGGGCGCATCTTAAGGGGCAAGGAATCACGTGTCAACTGCGGATGTGAAAAAATTTCTGCTGTACTTACAAATACTTGTGGCACCAGCACGACATACCAGGGTTCTTCCGGGTCTGCCGGGGTAAGGATCTCGCCGACGCCTTCGGCGAATGCCGCGTGGCCACGGACGAAAACCGGCACGTCGGCGCCCAGGCTCAGGCCCAGTTCTGCCAGTTGGTCTTCGCTGCACCCAAGCTGCCACAGGTGATTGAGACCGAGCAGGGTGGTGGCGGCATCCGAACTGCCACCGCCGATGCCGCCGCCCATGGGCAGGATTTTTTTCAGCCAGATGTCGGCGCCTTGTGTGCAGCCGCTCAGGGCCTGCAGTTTACGGGCGGCCTTGACGATCAGGTTGCTGTCATGGGGGACGCCTTCGATGTCGCTGTACAGGCGGATTTCGCCGTCTTCGCGCTCGGCAAACGACAGCTCATCGCCGTAGTCGAGAAACTGGAAGAGGGTTTCCAGCAGGTGGTAGCCATCGTCGCGGCGACCAAGAATGTGCAGCATCAGGTTGAGCTTGGCCGGGGCCGGCAGGGTCAGCTGGGTCATATCAGTGCCCCAGCTGGCGCGGCTGCCAGTCCTTGACCACCAGGGTCACGTCGATATTTTGCCCGTGCAGCTTGAGGCGCTCGGGCAGCCAGTAGCCGTTCTGCTCGGTATAGCTCAGGTACTGTACGTCCCAGCCGTCCTGCTTGAGGCTGGCCAGGCGGCTGTCGCGGCCCAGGGTCAGCTGGCTCTTGCTGTCCGGTGCGGGCAGGCCGCGTACCCACCAGACCAGGTGCGATACCGGCAATTCCCAGCCGAGCTGTTCTGCAAGCAGGGCCTCCGGGCTTTTCGCTTCGAAGCGGCCCTGGTTGGCAACCTCAAGCACAACCCCGCCCGGGCGACCGGTCAGGCGTGCGGCGCCACGGCCCAGCGGACCGGACAGGCGAATGTCGTAGTAATCCTGGCGCTGCAGCCAGAACAGGGTACCGCTGCCGGAATCTTTGGGGGCGCGGATCCCGACCTTGCCGTTGATCTGCCAGCCGTCGAGGGTGCTCAGCTGTTGTTTGTGCTCGCGCCACAATTCCGGGCTGCCCTGGCCCTGGAGGGCTTCACGGGAACCGAAGCCGGCACAACCGGCGAGCAGGGCGATCAGGCTGAAGGTGATGCAGTGGCGCAAAAACATAGGCTTAAAGAGTCTCGGAACCGGTCAGGCGCAAGACGGTCTTGCGCAGGATAGGGCTGTCGGGTTGGGCTTCGATGGCTTTGGCCCAGATCTGGCGTGCTTCGCGGCGCTTGCCGTTGGCCCAGAGCACTTCGCCCAGGTGCGCGGCGACTTCGTGGTCGGGGAAACGCTCCAGGGCCTGGCGCAGCAGGCGCTCGGCTTCGTCGAGATTGCCCATGCGATAGTTGACCCAACCCAGGCTGTCGAGCACCGCGGGGTCGTCCGGGTTGATCTGGTGAGCCTTGTCGATCAGCGCCTTGGCTTCGGCATAGCGTGTGGTGCGGTCGGCCAGGGTGTAGCCCAGGGCGTTGAGGGCCATGGCGTTTTCCGGCTCGCGGGCAATGATGCTGCGCAGGTCCTTTTCCATCTGGGCCAGGTCGTTGCGCTTCTCGGCCAGCATGGCGCGGGTGTACAGCAGGTTGTTGTCGTCCGGGTACTGCTTCAGGGCCTGTTCCAGTACTTGCAGGGCCTGGGCGTCCTTGTCGTTGTTACCCAGTGCCTCTGCTTCGATCAGGTACAGCTGGATGACGTAGTCCGGCTGGGTGTCGCGGGCCAGCGCCAGGCGCCGTGACGCTTCTGTGCTACGGCCATTGGCCACAAGGATGTCGGCCTGGCGCAGTTGTGCCGGCAGATAATCGTTGCCCGGTCCGACCTGGGCGTATTCGTCCAGGGCTGCCTGCGGCTGGTTGCGTTCTTCATGGATGCGCCCCAGGTTCAGGTGCGCCGAGTCGACGTGACTGTCGCGCTCGATCAGTTCTTGCAGGTACCCGGTCGCTTCATCCCAGTTCTTGGTTTCCAGGCAGATCAGGGCCAGGGAGTACCGCAGCTCGTCGTCATCCGGGTATTGCTCGAGCAGGCTGGCAAACTCGACTTTGGCGTCGTCCAGGCGATCCTGTTCCACCAGGGTGCGGGCATAGGTGAGGCGCAGACGCTTGTCGTCCGGGTTCTGGCGGATGGTTTTCTGCAGCAGCGGCAGGGCTTCTTCGCCGCGGCCCACGCTTTGCAGCAGGCGCGCGCGCAGCAGCACCGGGGCGATCTCGCCTTCCTCGGGCGGGTGCGCTTCAAGCAAGTCCAGCGCCGCCTGGGAATTACCGTCCTGCTGCAGAAGCAAGGCCTTGCCGAATACCAGCTGGCCATTGTCCGGGTATTTCTGCAGCAGGCGATCGAAGCTCTTTTGCAGGCCGTCGCGGGTGTCCTGGTCGGTTTCGGCGGCCGACAGGGCGAGGAAATCGAAATGGGTGTCGCCTTTGCCCTGCAGCACTTTCTCCATGTAGACCATGGAGTCGTCGTAGCGGCCGCCGCGTGCCAGCTGGATGGCAGCAGCGCGTTGCGCATCGAGGTTGTCCGGAGCGTTTTTCGCCCAGATCAGTGCGGTATCCAGGGCGGATTGATCGGCGCCGAGGTATTCGGCAATGCGGTAGGCACGCTCGGAAATGCCGGGATCCTGGGTCTTGATTGCCTCACTGACATAGTTGTCCAGGGCTATATCAAAGCGATTGCGCTGGCCGGCCAGTTCCGCACTCAACAGGTTGTACACGGTTTCCTGGGTAAACGACCCATAGACCACCGGCTTGTCCGCCGGCTTTTGTGCGACATCGAGGGCAGGCGCCTGGGCATCCGTCGAGTCGGGGGCCAGGGTCTGGCAGCCCTGGAGCAGGGCCAAGGCAAGGAATAACGCGTAGGATCTATTCATAGTGAGGATTTGGGCGGCTTACCAGCGGTCGGATCATCATGACACAAGCGCCGGGGCAAACCCATAAGCGAAGGTCTCGGTAGAGGTAGACTATAGAGACAATAGCGAGCGGTGGTTGTTCTGAAACCTGCGAAGTAGGACAATTATCGGCTTCTCGTCATAATCAGCGACCTTGCATGGCCTTTCTTGCCCTCGGTATCAACCATAAGACTGCCTCGGTAGACGTACGCGAGCGCGTGGCGTTTACACCTGAGCAGCTGGTGGACGCCTTGCAGCAGCTCTGCCGACTGACCGCCAGCCGTGAGGCTGCGATCCTTTCGACCTGTAACCGCAGCGAGCTCTATATAGAGCAGGACCACCTGGCAGCAGAGAGCATTCTGCGCTGGCTGGCCGAATACCATAAGCTGAGCCTCGATGAACTGCGCGCCAGCGCCTACATTCATGAGGACCATGATGCGGTCCGGCACATGATGCGGGTGGCGTCCGGGCTCGACTCGCTGGTGCTTGGCGAGCCGCAGATTCTCGGGCAGATGAAGTCTGCCTACGCCGTGGCGCGCGAAGCCGGGACCATCGGCCCGCTGCTTGGCCGGTTGTTCCAGGCAACCTTCAGTGCCGCCAAACAGGTGCGCACCGATACCGCCATCGGCGAAAACCCGGTGTCGGTGGCCTTTGCCGCTGTCAGCCTGGCCAAACAGATCTTCAGCGACCTGGGTCGCAGCCAGGCGCTGTTGATTGGCGCCGGCGAAACCATCACCCTGGTGGCGCGACACCTGCACGAGCAGGGCGTACGGCGTATCGTGGTCGCCAACCGCACGCTGGAGCGGGCCAGTACCCTGGCCGAGCAGTTTGGTGCCCATGCGGTGTTGCTGGCGGATATTCCGCAGGAACTGGTCAACAGCGATATCGTCATCAGTTCCACTGCCAGCCAGTTGCCGATCCTCGGCAAGGGTGCGGTGGAAAGTGCGCTGAAGCAGCGCCGGCACAAGCCGATCTTCATGGTCGATATCGCCGTGCCGCGCGACATCGAGCCAGAAGTCGGTGAGCTGGACGACGTCTACCTGTATACCGTCGATGACCTGCACGATGTGGTCGCCGAGAACCTCAAGAGCCGCCAGGGCGCTGCCCAGGCCGCCGAAGAGCTGGTCTCGGTGGGCGCTGAAGATTTCATGCTGCGCCTGCGCGAGCTGGCGGCGGTGGATGTGCTCAAGGCATACCGTCAGCAGAGCGAACGCCTGCGCGACGAAGAACTGCAAAAGGCCCAGCGCATGCTGGCCAATGGTGGCAGCGCCGAAGAGGTGCTGGTGCAACTGGCGCGCGGGCTGACCAACAAATTGCTCCATGCACCCAGTGTGCAACTGAAAAAGCTCTCTGCCGAAGGCCGCCTCGATGCGTTGGCCATGGCTCAGGAACTCTTTGCCCTCAATGAGGGTTCGACGGATAAAACCCCGCAATGAAAGCGTCGCTGCTCAATAAGCTGGACACCCTCCAGGACCGTTTCGAGGAATTGACCGCCCTGCTGGGTGATGCTGAAGTCATTTCCGACCAGACCCGCTTTCGCGCCTATTCCCGCGAATATGCCGAAGTCGAGCCCGTGGCTGCGGCTTACGCCCAGTGGCGCAAGGTGCAGGACGACCTGGCCGGTGCCCAGGCGCTGCTCAAGGATAGCGATCCCGACCTGCGCGAAATGGCCGTAGAGGAAGTACGCGAAGCCAAGGAGCAACTGGCCGAACTGGAGAACCAGCTGCAGCGCATGCTGCTGCCCAAGGATCCCAACGACGGGCGCAACGTGTTCCTGGAAATCCGCGCCGGTACCGGCGGTGACGAGGCGGCGATTTTCTCCGGCGACCTGTTCCGCATGTACTCGCGCTACGCCGAACGTCGTGGCTGGCGCCTGGAAATTCTCTCGGAAAACGAGGGCGAACACGGCGGCTACAAAGAAATCATCGCCCGGGTCGAGGGCGACTATGTCTATGGCAAACTGAAGTTCGAGTCCGGTGCCCACCGTGTTCAGCGTGTGCCGGAAACCGAATCCCAGGGCCGTATCCACACCTCGGCCTGCACCGTGGCGGTACTGCCCGAGCCTGACGAACATGTGGCGATCGAGATCAATCCGGCCGACTTGCGCGTGGATACCTACCGTGCCTCCGGCGCCGGTGGTCAGCACATCAACAAGACCGACTCGGCGGTGCGCATTACCCACTTGCCTACAGGTATTGTGGTCGAGTGTCAGGAAGAGCGTTCCCAGCACAAGAACCGTGCAAGGGCGATGTCCTGGCTGTCGGCCAAGCTCAACGACATGCAGACCAGCGCTGCGCAGAATGCCATTGCCAGCGAGCGCAAGCTGCTGGTCGGCTCGGGCGACCGCTCCGAGCGGATTCGTACCTACAACTATCCACAGGGCCGGGTTACGGATCACCGTATCAACCTGACCTTGTATTCCCTCGATGATGTCCTGGCCGGCGGCGTGGACGCGGTGATCGAACCGCTGCTGGCCGAGTATCAGGCTGACCAACTGGCTGCACTGGGTGAGTAAATGACGATTATCGCCAGCCTGCTCCGCGCCGCGGAGCTACCGGATTCGCCAACCGCGCGCCTGGATGTCGAGCTGCTGTTGGCGGCCGCCATCGGCAAGTCACGCAGTTACCTGCACACCTGGCCTGAGCGGATCGTCAGCAGCGAAGCGGCGCTGGTCTTCGCCGAGTACCTGCAGCGCCGCCGTAGCGGCGAGCCGGTGGCCTACATCCTCGGGCAGCAAGGTTTCTGGAACCTGGACCTGGAAGTCGCACCGCATACCCTGATTCCGCGTCCGGACACCGAGTTGCTGGTTGAGACTGCCCTCGAGCTGTTGCCGCTGAGCCCGGTTCGCGTGCTGGACCTGGGCACCGGTACCGGCGCCATTGCCCTGGCCTTGGCCAGTGAGCGGGCACAGTGGCAGGTCATGGCGGTGGACCGCGTGCTTGAGGCTGTGGCCCTGGCCGAGCGCAACCGCCAGCGCTTGCAACTGAACAATGTCCAGGTACGCAGCAGCCACTGGTTCGACGCTCTCAAGGGCGAGCGCTTTGATCTGATCATCAGCAATCCGCCGTATATCGCTGCCGAAGATCCGCACCTGGTGGCGGGCGATGTGCGCTTTGAACCGAGCAGCGCGCTGGTGGCGGGGGCCGATGGCCTGGACGACCTGCGCGTGATCATCAGCCAGGCACCTGCGCATCTGCAGCCGGGTGGCTGGTTGCTGCTCGAGCACGGTTACGATCAGGCTGCAGCGGTGCGCGAGTTGCTGGCTCAGCACGACTTCGAACAAATCGAAAGCCGCATCGATCTCGGCGGCCATGAACGAATCAGCCTGGGGCGACTGTCGTGCTGAGTGATCAGGAACTATTGCGCTACAGCCGGCAGATCCTCCTGGCTCAGGTCGATATCGACGGGCAACTGCGGCTCAAAGACAGCCGGGTATTGATCGTCGGCCTCGGTGGCCTGGGTTCGCCCGTGGCGTTGTACCTGGCGGCGGCGGGTGTCGGTGAACTGCACCTGGCGGATTTCGACACGGTCGACCTGACCAATTTGCAGCGTCAGGTCTTGCACGACACTGCCTCGGTGGGGCTGAGCAAGGTCGACTCGGCGTTGAACCGTTTGCAGGCGATCAATCCCGAGGTGCGCCTGGTTGCCCACCGTAGCGCTCTGGATGAAGATTCGCTGACGGCCGCTGTGCAGGCGGTCGACCTGGTGCTCGACTGCACCGACAATTTCGCCACCCGCGAGGCGGTCAATGCCACTTGCGTGGCACAAGGCAAACCGTTGGTCAGCGGTGCGGCGATTCGCCTGGAAGGGCAGTTGTCGGTGTTCGATCCGCGTCGCCCTGAAAGCCCCTGCTACCACTGTCTCTATGGTCATGGCAGTGAAGCCGAGCTGACCTGTAGCGAAGCCGGGGTCGTCGGTCCGCTGGTAGGTCTGGTGGGCAGCTTGCAAGCCCTTGAAGCGCTCAAGCTTCTGGCAGGTTTTGGTGAGCCACTGGTTGGGCGCTTGTTGCTGATCGATGCGCTGGGCAGTCGCTTTCGTGAGTTGCGCGTCAAGCGTGATCCGGGGTGCAGTGTCTGTGGCGGGCACGATGACTGATCAGGCGGCAGCGCCGGTCGGCGTCTTCGATTCCGGTGTCGGTGGTTTGTCGGTGCTGGCAGAAATCCAGCGCTTGCTGCCCAATGAGTCACTACTGTACGTCGCCGACTGCGGACATATTCCCTATGGCGAGAAGTCTCCTGAGTTCATCCGTCAGCGTTGCCGCCTGGTCGCCGAGTTTTTCCGCGAGCAAGGCGCCAAGGCCATGGTGCTCGCCTGCAACACCGCCACCGTCGCTGCGGTAGCCGACCTGCGTGAGCACTACCCGGACTGGCCATTGGTAGGGATGGAGCCAGCGGTAAAACCCGCTGCTGCCGCCACCCGTAGTGGCGTGGTGGGGGTGCTGGCTACCACCGGCACGCTGCAGAGCGCCAAGTTCGCGGCGCTGCTCGACCGCTTTGCCAGCGATGTACAGGTAGTGACTCAGCCGTGCCCCGGGCTGGTCGAGTGCATCGAGGCGGGAGATTTGAGCAGTCCGGCCCTGCGTGACTTGCTGCAGGGCTATTTGAAGCCCTTGCTTGCAGCGGGTTGCGACACCTTGATTCTGGGCTGTACGCATTATCCTTTCCTCAAGCCTCTGCTGGCACAGATGGTGCCGCCATCCATTGCCATTATCGACACCGGTGCCGCCGTCGCCCGCCAGTTGCAACGGCTGCTGGGCGAGCGGCGCTTGCTGTCTGATGGCCCTGCGCGTGAGGCACAGTTCTGGACCAGTTCAAGCCCGGAACATTTGCGAAAGATACTTCCGATGTTGTGGAATAAATCTGACAGTGTGCGAAGCTTCACAGTGTAAGAAGTGCGATAAGGCACTGAACATTCTTATGAACTAACGCGGCCGTCACGATATCTAGAATCTTGTCCGACAAGACAGAAGAACCAACATTAGCATTAGGAAAAAGGACGTTTCTCATGAAGAAACTGCTTTGTTTGGCTGCAGTTGCAGCCGTGACCCTGGGGCAATCGTTTACAACTCAAGCGGCAGATATTTCTTTTTCAGTTGGACAGACCGGCGAATCGACCATGACCTATCGCCTGGGTCTGCAATCGAACTGGGATGCCAGTTGGTGGCAAACCAGTGTTGGCCGGATTACCGGTTATTGGGATGCGGGCTACACCTATTGGGATGGCCAGGAATCGGCAAGCCATCACAGTCTTTCCGTTGCACCGGTATTCGTCTACGAGTTTGCGGGCGAGTCGGTAAACCCTTATGTCGAAATCGGTATCGGGGTGGCGGCGTTCTCTAGCACCGAGGTAGAAGACAACGAACTAGGTTCGTCTTTCCAGTTCGAAGACCGTATCGGTTTCGGCCTGCGTTTCGCGGGTGGCCATGAAGTTGGCGTGCGTGCCATCCACTATTCCAATGCCGGGTTGCAAACGCCTAACGATGGCGTGGAAAGCTACGCACTTCATTACCGCATGCCGCTATAAACCTGCGTCGGCCCTGCAAGGGTTGCAGGGCTGAGAGGCTACCTGGGTAGCGGCCAGAGGTCGTTCAGGTGCAGGGCCTCCAGCACCAGATTGGCGGGGCGATCAGGCAAGCGATTAAGAATGACCTCTGCGGCGGTGTGCGCCGTCCATTGTTCTGGAGCAACCGGCTCCGTCACCTGCGCAAAGTTCAGATCCAGCGGAGCAATGATCGTCAGGTCTATGGCCTGGGCGGCGAGTGCGGCACGCTGGCTGTTGAGTAGCTGGACCAAGCTATTGTCCACCGTGGCCGGTTGGCTGGGGTCGTGCAGCTGCAGTGCTGAATAGCGGCTGAGAATACTGACCACCTGAGGCGAGTTGTTGCCTTGCAACAGGGGCCGGGCACTTTCCAGGCAGTGCCGGGTGGCGCTGAGGTTGCTGCTGACAATCCCTTCGAAAATGGCCGGGGCCGGCGTATCGATCGCCAGATAGTCGCAAGTTCCAGCATTGATGATCATGCAGTCGAGCGCACCCCAGTGATCGCTGATCTGCCTGGCGGCTTCTTGCGCTTCATCTGGCTCGCTCAGATTGCCGTCGAGTAACAGCAAACTTTCAGGATACTGCAGGGACAAGTCTTGCAAGAGTTCACAAGTCCGGCCACTGGCAGCTACTCGTGAGCCCTGTTCCAGTAACTGCTCGACCAGCGCCAGCCCAAGACCGTTGCTGGTACCGGTAATCCAGACACGATTGGCAATGAAGTTATTCAAAAGGCGATTCCTCAACCTGCCGCGTGGATAAATTCTTGAAAGCGTTCAAGGCGCGTTGGCGACTGCTACCGAGGTCCACAATGGGTTGTGGGTAATCATTTGTAGCAAATAACGGTGCAAGTGGCATTGGGCTATGAATGTTTTTTTCATCGGAGGCTGCCAGCTCTGGCAACCAGCGCTTGATAAACCAGCCTTGGCTGTCGAAACGTCGGGATTGGCTGACCGGATTGAAGATCCGGAAGTAAGGCACCGCATCGGTTCCGGTAGAGGCGCTCCACTGCCAGCCACCGTTATTCGCGGCCAGGTCGCCATCAATCAGGTGACGCATGAAGAAGCGCTCGCCTTCACGCCAGTCGATCAACAGGTTCTTGGTCAGGAACATCGCCACGATCATACGTAGTCGGTTATGCATCCAGCCGGTGGCCAGCAGTTGACGCATGGCGGCGTCGATGATCGGAATACCGGTGCGGCCTTCCTGCCAGGCTTTCAGTTCGTCGGGTGCGTGGCGCCAGGGGAGTGCCTCGGTTTCCTGGCGGAAGGCGCGGTGGCGCGACACCCGCGGGTAGCCGTTGAGGATGTGCTTGTAGAACTCACGCCAGATCAGCTCGTTGATCCAGGTCACCAGCCCGCTGTTGCCACTGTCAAACTCGCCGTGGTTGTGCCCCAGGGCACGCAGCAGGCACTGGCGAGGGGAGATGACGCCCGCTGCGAGATAAGGCGAGAGTTGGCTGGTGCCGGCAACGGCGGGAAAGTCCCGTTGCAGCTGGTAGTCATCAACGGCTTCATCGATAAAGCGCTGCAGGCGGTCATGGGCTTCGGTTTCACCGGCAGGCCAGAGATCGCTCAGGCTGGCAGGTGGCACGGCGAAACCCGGCACCTGAGTGGGGATCGCATCGCTGGCGACCGCCAGTGGTGTCTGGGGTGTTAGCAGCGGCCGAAGGCCTGGCAGGCCCAGGTGCAAGCGTTCGTAACAGGCTTTGCGAAATTGGCTGAAGACCTGGAAGTAGCCACCGCTGCGGGTGAGGATGCTGCCGGGTCTGAACAGCAATTGATCCAGGTGGCGATGCACGGCAATGCCCGCCTGAGACAGCGACTCACTGACGGCCTGATCGCGGCGGCTTTCGTTGATGCCGTACTCTTCGTTCAGGTGCAGTGCCTGAACCTGGTGCTCGCGGCAGATCTGCAGCAGCACATCAGGGGCCTGGTCCCAGGTGTCGGCTTCGCGCACCAGCAACGGGATGTTCAGTGTGGCCAGGCGCTCGCTTAACGCTGCCAGGTTACGCAACCAGAAATCGACTTTGCAGGGGGCATCATCATGGCTGCGCCACTGTTGCGCGCTGACCAGCCAGACCGCCAGGGTCGGCCCCTGTTCGCATGCGGCGGACAATGCGGTGTTGTCGTCTACGCGCAGGTCACTGCGCAGCCAGATCAGTTGCATGGTGTTTGTTCAGATTGCATTGCGCAGGCTCAAGTTTTCCGGGTGCGGTTGCAGGTAGACCTGTTGCAGCACATAGGGATCGGGATGACCGCGCAAGTGATGCTTGAGCAGCGTCAGGGGCACCACCAACGGCACGATGCCGTCGTGGTACTGGTGGATCAGTTGCCGGATTTCCAGTTTGTCGTCTTCGCTCAGCACCTTGCGCAGATAACCGCTCAGGTGCAGCAGCACATTGCTGTGGTTGCCGCGGCTGGCGCAGCGGCGTAGCGCCTGCATCAACTGGCTGAAGTAACGGGGGCCAAGTTCCTGCGGATCATCGTCGCGGGTCATGCTGCCCAGCAGCTTGCCCAGTGTTTTGTACTGATGCGGGTTGTTGGCCATCAATTGGTACTTGTACCGCGCATGGAAGGCGATCAAAGCGCCACGGCTCAGCCCTTCGGCGAGTAGCTGCTGCCAGGCGGCGAAGGCATACACGCGGGTGATGAAGTTTTCCCGCAGGACCGGGTCGCACAAGCGGCCGTCTTCTTCGACCGGCAAGTCCGGGCGTTGCTGGCAAAAGGCAGCGGCATAAAGACCGCGGCCGCCTTCGTGGGCGGGATAGCCGTTGGCCTTGTAGACCTTGACCCGTTCAAGCCCGCACGACGGCGATTTCTGCATGAAGATGTAGCCACAGATATCGGTGAGGTCCGTGGCCATCTGCTGCCCATAGGCGCGCAGCGGGCCAGACAGGTCCAGTGCCGGATCATGACTGGCGACGGCTTGTGGGGCGGCGGGATCGCCTGTCAGGCGGATGGGCGCGCGTGGAACGCCGAGGCCGATGGCCATTTCCGGGCAGACCGGGATGAAGTCGAAATACTCTCCCAGTACCTCGTTGCAGAGTCGAGAGGCCTTGTGACCGCCGTTGTAGCGAACCTCGGCACCGGTCAGGCAGGCGCTGACCGCGATTCTGGGTTTGCGAGCGGCGTGCGACGCGTCCATGGCGAACTCCGAATAATCTTGTACATAAGAATATTTATGTACAGGATTATCATAGGAGTAAATGTAGGCGAGTCAATTGTTTTGCATGATTCTCGTATAGGAATTATCCGCAATGCTGCGGCGCAGTCATTCCAGGTGCTCGAGCAATCTGCGTGCGGCTTCCTGGCCACTGAGCCAGGCGCCTTCGACACGTCCGGACAGGCACCAGTCGCCGCAGGCATACAGACCCAGGTCGGCGTCGGCCAAGGCGCCCCACTCATGATTGCTGGCCGGACGGGCGTACAACCAGCGGTGGGCGAGGGAAAAGCTGGGGGCAGGGACCACGCAGCCGACCAGCTCGGCGAAATCACCCCAGAGCTGTTCGATCACCGCTTCCTTGCTCAGGTCGATGTGTTGCTTGCTCCAGCTTGAGGTGGCATGCAGGACCCAGGTGTCCATGTGCTCATCACGTCCCGGTTTGCTGCGATTGCAAGCCAGCCAGTCCAGCGAGCTGTCCTGCACGAAGCAACCCTGCATCGGTGTGTCCAACGGCGTATCGAATGCCAGGGCAATTGCCCAGGTCGGGTCCATCTGCACGCCGGCGGCGGCGGCGGCGAGCTTGGGCGCGGTGGCCAGCAGCTGGGTCGCCTGCGGAGCCGGCACCGCAACCACTACCCGGCTGAAAGGGCCGTGGCTGCAGCCGTCGGTATCCTGCAAATGCCAGTACTTCTGACCACGGTAGACCTCTGCGATCCGGCAGCTGAAATTGACTGTCACATCCTTGAGCAGGCCGCGGGTGATGGCACTCATGCGCGGTACGCCAACCCAGCGGGTCTGTTCGTCCGGCGATGGGCTCAGGACGCCATTCTGGTAGTTGTAAAGTTGCGGTTTCCACTCTGCAACCCAGCCGGCTGCGACCCACTGCTGGACCTGATCGACAAAGCGCCGGTCACGGGCAGTGAAGTACTGGGCGCCGAGGTCCAGGGCGCCGGCATCGCTGCGTTTGCTGGCCATGCGGCCGCCGCTGCCGTGCCCCTTGTCGAACAGGTGGACGGTCTGCCCGGCTTTTTGCAGTGCCTGGGCTGCTGACAGCCCGGCGATACCGGCACCGATGATGGCAATAGGTACAGTCATGATGGCCTCTTCGAACCTTATGGGTGCAGACTTCTCTTCTGCCGGGCAAACCTATACATCCTGTAAGTCCTGTATAAGGTGCTTCCGTTCATTACCGCAGGTTGGCCTATGTTTATCCGAGAGTGTTCGGTCAAAAAAGTGCCTTGATCTTAAAAATAGACCAGGGTGCGCCATGTGAGGACACAGCCATGCATATATTGCTGACCGGCGGTACGGGATTGATAGGTCAACAGCTTTGCCAGCGCTGGTTGGCGCAAGGGCATCGTTTGACGGTCTGGAGCCGGCGCCCTGAACAGGTGGGTAAATTATGTGGGGTCGGTGTGCAGGGCATCGCCCGGCTCGAGGCTTTAGGTGAGGATGATCCTGTCGATGCGGTGATCAATCTGGCCGGCGCACCGATAGCCGATCGGCCATGGAGCACGCGCCGGCGTGCGCTGCTGTGGAGCAGCCGGATCACCCTTACCGAGCAGTTGCTTGCCTGGCTCGAGAGCCGTCAGCAGCGCCCTGAGGTGCTGATCTCCGGGTCGGCGGTAGGGTGGTATGGCGACGGTGGTGAACGTGAGCTGACCGAGGCCTCGCAGCCGGTCAAGGAGGACTTTGCCAGTCAGCTGTGCATTGCCTGGGAAGAAACCGCACAACACGCCCAGGCCTTGGGCATACGCGTGGTGCTGGTACGTACCGGGCTGGTGCTGTCCAGTGAGGGCGGCTTTTTGTCGCGCCTGCGCCTGCCGTTCAAACTGGGCCTGGGCGGGCCGATTGGCGATGGTCGGCAATGGATGCCCTGGGTTCATATAGACGACCAGGTCGCGCTGATTGATTTTCTCTTGCAGCACAAGGACGCCAGCGGTCCTTATAATGCCTGCGCCCCGGAACCTGTACGCAACCGCGAGTTTGCCAGGCGCCTGGGCCGCGCTCTGCATCGTCCTGCATTGATGCCGTTGCCGGCACTGGTGCTGAAGGCCGGGTTGGGCGAGCTGTCGACCCTGTTGCTGGGCGGACAGCGGGCACGCCCGGTGCGTTTGCTCGCTGCGGGGTTCACTTTCCGCTTCAATGATTTGCAATCGGCGCTGGATGATTTGTCCAGGCGCCTCTGAAATAGGACGTTGCATGACCGATCACGCTCTGCTGCTGGTCAACCTGGGCTCGCCGGCCTCCACTTCGGTGGCCGATGTGCGCCGCTATCTCAATCAGTTTCTGATGGACCCCTACGTCATCGACCTGCCTTGGCCGGTGCGTCGTTTGCTGGTGTCGCTGATTTTGATCAAGCGTCCTGAGCAATCGGCCCATGCCTATGCCTCGATCTGGTGGGATGAAGGCTCGCCGCTGGTGGTGCTGACCCGGCGTTTGCAGGCTGCCATGCGTGAGCATTGGCAGCATGGGCCGGTGGAAATCGCCATGCGTTATGGTGAGCCGTCCTTGCCGACGGTGCTGCAGCGTCTGGCTGCGCAAGGCGTGCGTAAGGTTACCTTGGCGCCGCTTTATCCACAGTTCGCCGATAGCACGGTGACCACCGTGGTCGAGCAGGCCAGGCAGGTAATCGCCGAGCACAAGTTGCCGGTGGAGATGGCTGTGCTGCAGCCATTCTATGACCAGCCAGATTACATCGACGCCTTGGTGGAAAGTGCCCGGCCTTACCTTGAGCAGGATTACGACCACCTGCTGCTGAGTTTCCATGGCTTGCCCGAGCGGCATTTGAAGAAGCTCGATCCGACCGGTAAACATGATTTCCAGGCTGAGGACTGCTGTCGCGATTCTTCGCCCGAAATGCTTGCTGTCTGCTATCGCGGCCAATGTTTGCGTACGGCGCAGGCGTTCGCGAAAAAAATGGGCATCCCCGACGGCAAGTGGTCAGTGTCGTTTCAGTCGCGGTTGGGCCGGGCGAAATGGATCGAGCCTTATACCGAAACCCGTCTGGACGAATTGGGCAAGTCAGGGGTGAAAAAGCTGCTGGTGATGTGCCCGGCGTTTGTTGCCGACTGCATCGAGACGCTGGAAGAGATCGGCGATCGCGGGCGCGAGCAATTTGTTGCGGCGGGCGGAGAGGAGTTGCTGCTGGTGCCGTGCCTGAACGATCACCCGCAGTGGGTGCAGGCGTTGAAGGGGATGTGTGAGAGGGCTTGAGGGCTGATCGCGGGGCAGGTCGAGTGTCGCACTGCCCCGCGATGCTTTTAGTCCTTTATCTTGGTCTTCCAACCGTCGTTGCCCGGCAGCAGCAGGTTCAGGGCAATCGCCACCACCGCACACAGGGCGATGCCTTTGAGGCCCCAATCGTCCGGACCGGTACCCGTACCGACCAGCACGCCGCCGATACCGAACACCAGGGTCACCGAAACGATCACCAGGTTGCGCGCTTCGCCCAGATCGATCTTGTGGCGGATCATGGTGTTCATGCCCACCGCTGCAATCGAGCCGAACAGCAAACAGAGGATCCCGCCCATCACCGGCACCGGAATGCTCTGCAGCAAGGCGCCGAACTTGCCGATGAAGGCCAGGGTGATGGCGAAAACCGCCGCCCAGGTCATGATCTTCGGGTTGTAGTTCTTGGTCAGCATCACCGCGCCAGTCACTTCGGCGTAGGTGGTGTTGGGCGGACCACCGAACAGGCCGGCAGTGGTGGTGGCGATACCGTCACCGAGCAGGGTGCGGTGCAGGCCGGGCTTTTTCAGGTAGTCCCGACCGGTCACGCTACCTACCGCAATCACGCCGCCGATATGCTCGATAGCCGGCGCCAGGGCAACCGGCACGATGAACAGGATCGCCTGCCAGTTGAACGCCGGCGCAGTGAAGTGCGGCAGTGCCAGCCACGGTGCAGCGGCAATCTTGGCGGTATCGACCACACCGAAGTAGAACGACAGGCCAAAGCCCACCAGCACACCGGCGATGATCGGCACCAGGCGGAAGATGCCCTTGCCGAACACGGCGACGATCAGGGTGGTCAGCAGCGCTGGCATGGAAATCATCATTGCTGTGCTGTAAGGCAGCAGCTCGGTGCCATCACCGGCCTTGCCCATTGCCATGTTGGCGGCAATCGGAGCCATCGCCAGGCCGATCGAGATGATCACCGGGCCGATCACCACAGGCGGCAGCAGGCGGTCGATGAAACCGGTGCCTTTGATCTTCACCGCGAGGCCGAGGAAGGTGTAGACGAAACCGGCCGCCATGACCCCGCCCATTGTCTCGGCCAGGCCGAACTGGCCCTTGGCGAGAATGATCGGGGTGATGAAGGCGAAACTCGAAGCGAGGAATACCGGTACCTGACGGCCGGTGACTACCTGAAACAGCAGAGTTCCCAAACCTGCGGTGAACAGCGCGACATTCGGGTCGAGGCCGGTGATCAACGGCATCAGCACCAGCGCGCCGAAGGCTACAAAGAGCATCTGCGCGCCGGAGACGACCTGGCGCCAGAGCGGGTCGTTGAACTCATCCTGCATGTTCAGGCGTCCTTCTGCTTGGTACCGAAGATCTTGTCACCGGCATCGCCCAGGCCCGGGATGATGTAGCCGTGCTCGTTCAGGCGCTCGTCGATCGAAGCGGTGTAGATCTGTACATCCGGGTGGGCCTTCTCGACGGTGTCGATACCCTCAGGGGCAGCAACCAGGACCATGGCGCGGATGTCCTTGCAGCCGGCTTTCTTCAACAGGTCGATGGTGGCGACCATCGAGTTTCCGGTGGCCAGCATCGGGTCGATGATCAGCGCCAGGCGCTCGTCGATTTCCGGGGCGAGTTTTTCCAGGTAGGTGTGCGCTTCGAGGGTTTCCTCGTTGCGGGCAACGCCCACGGCGCTGACCTTGGCGCCTGGAATCAGGCTGAGCACGCCGTCGAGCATGCCGATACCGGCGCGCAGGATCGGTACTACAGTAATCTTCTTACCGGCGATTTTCTCGACCTGGACCTTACCGCACCAGCCTTCGATCTCGTAGGTTTCGAGTGGCAGGTCTTTGGTGGCCTCGTAGGTCAGGAGCGTGCCGACTTCCTGGGCGAGTTCGCGGAAGTTCTTGGTGCTGATATCAGCGCGGCGCATCAGGCCGAGCTTGTGACGGATCAGCGGATGGCGGATCTCACGGGTAGGCATAGGGAAAGCTCCGGGGGCGGGCAAAAAAACCGCGGTAGATTAATCTATTCAGCCGTGTGTGTCCTATAGGCATTCTGGACGTTAGTCCATAAATGCTTGATCTGATGCCTTTGGATGCGTACCTTTGCCCGCTTTTCTCATTTGCAGCCCCCTGGAGAGCGCCATGTCCGCTGATCTCGAGCATATCCGTCAAGTCATGCGAGAGGCTGACTGCCTGTACAACGAAGCCGAAGTAGAGGCCGCCATTGCCCGCGTTGGCGCGCAGATCAGCGAAGTGCTGGCCGAAAGCAACCCGGTGGTGTTCTGCGTGATGAACGGTGGTCTGATTTTCGCCGGCAAGCTGCTGACGCACCTGCAGTTCCCGCTGGAGTCGTCTTACCTGCACGCTACCCGCTACCGCAATCAGACCAGCGGTGGCGATCTGTTCTGGAAAGCCAAGCCGGAAGTCTCGTTCATTGACCGTGACGTGCTGATCATCGACGACATCCTCGACGAAGGGCACACCCTCAGCGCGATCATCGACTTCTGCAAGCACGCCGGTGCCCGCGCCGTGCACACCGCCGTGCTGATCGACAAGGATCACGACCGCAAGGCCAGTGCAGAGCTCAAGGCTGACTTCTGTGGCCTGAGCTGCGTTGACCGTTACGTGTTCGGTTACGGCATGGACTACAAGGGTTACTGGCGCAACGCCAACGGTATCTTTGCCGTCAAAGGACTCTGAGGTCCGATCGCGGGGCAAGCCCGCTCCCACAGGATATTGAACTGTGGGAGCGGGCTTGCCCCGCGATGGCGTCATCCCATGCTAGAGTGCCAGGCCGCCTCAAGGAGCCTGTCATGCGTGCGATTGTCCCCTTTCTCCTGCTACTGAGCATGCCCCTGGCTGCTGCCCCCTTGCACAGTCAGTTCCTGCCGCCCGACGACCTGGCGCTACGCCAGGAAGCCCCCGAAGCCCAGCAACTGCTGCAGGTCACCGATTACTCAGTGGTGGTGGGCAACCAGCGTCAGTCCAACCAGCAGCCGATTCCGGTGACTTCGCCCTTGATCCTGCGCCTGAAGGGCAAGCCCATGAACAAGGGGGCAACGGTCAGCCAGGTGCTGATCAGTTTCGATGCCGAGAGCAAGAGCCTGAAAAAACCGGTATTCGATGACAAACGCAAAGTCCTGAGCCTGAACTATCCGATCAGTCAGTATCAGGTGATTGTCGACCTGCTGCGCAACAACACCGTCTATGTGCAGTTTCTCAGTTATGCCAACGGCCACGTCTGGGCCGATCTGCATACCGGCGCCGTACGCGCGCGTTGAGTGGCGGTGCCGGGCGGGGGTAAACTGCCGGCCCGTGAAAATGTCCGTGATGGTTCAGTTGGAGTCGGCAATGCGTAAAGACAAGAAGCAAGTGATTGGGGATGAGATCAGCGACGAGTACGTCAAATCCTTCCTGCAGTTCGAACCGGCGGATGCCACTTCACCTTCGCTGCACAAACTGATCAAGGCCTATCGCGGCCTGCGTATCGACGACTTCGAGCGCTTTGTCGGTTTCTTCGTTGCGGCTGGCTTTGACCTGGACGGTAAAGACGAGCACGGCAAGACCTTTGTTGATCAGATCCGCGACCAGCGCAACGCTGCTGAGTACATCGAGATCATCGACAAGGCCCGCGGCTGATTATCCTGCGCGCATAAAAAAACGCCCCGAAGGGCGTTTTTTTATGCCGGCGCGTTACGCGTAGTGCTGCGCCGGGCTGTTTTCGACCAGGCCCAGGACCTCGTCGTTGTGCGCGCTGATCTTGTGATACAGCGCAGCGTCTGCAGCCAGGACCTTTTCCCGGGCCGGGAAGATTTCCTTGAGTTTGGCCGCCCAGGCGCCCTTGGTTTTCTCCGGGAAGCAGCGTTCGATCAGCTCAAGCATGATCGATACCGTCACCGAAGCACCAGGAGAGGCGCCCAGCAGAGCGGCCAGGGTGCCGTCTTTGGCTGCTACCAGTTCGGTACCGAACTGCAGGATGCCGCCTTTTTTCGGGTCTTTCTTGATGATCTGCACGCGCTGACCGGCCACTTCCAGGCGCCAGTCCTCGGCTTTCGCCTCGGGGTAGAAGCGACGCAGCGAGTCCAGACGCTGCTCCATCGACTGCATCACTTCGCTGACCAGGTACTTGGTCAGGTCCATGTTGTCGCGGGCCACGGCGAGCATCGGGCCGATGTTGCTCATGCGTACCGACAGCGGCAGGTCGAGGAACGAGCCGTGCTTGAGGAACTTGGTGGTAAAGCCGGCATACGGGCCGAACAGCAGCGAGGTCTTGCCGTCGACGACGCGGGTGTCCAGGTGTGGCACCGACATTGGCGGCGAACCGACTGCGGCCTGGCTGTAAACCTTGGCCTGGTGCTTCTTGACCACTTCCGGGTTGTCGCAGCGCAGCCATTGGCCGCTGACCGGGAAGCCGCCAAAGCCTTTACTCTCTTCGATGCCCGACTGCTGCAGCAGCGGCAGGGCCGCGCCACCGGCGCCGAGGAAGACGAAGCGGGCGTTGACGTCGCGGCTGCTGCCGCTGTTAACGTCCTTGATGCTGACGGTCCAGCCACTGCCGTTACGGCGCAGGCCGGTGACCCGCTTGCAGTACTTGACCTGGGCATCCGGCGCGCTGGCCAGGTGCTTGAGCAGTTTGTTGGTCAGGGTGCCGAAGTTGACGTCGGTGCCTTTCATGACGCGGGTGGCGGCGATTTTCTGGTCGGCAGGGCGACCCGGCATCATCAGCGGCATCCACTCGTTCATCACCGATTTGTCTTCGGTGTATTCCATCTCGCTGAAGGCGTGGTGCTGCTTGAGCAGCTCGAAGCGCTTCTTGAGGAAATCGACACCTTTGTCACCTTCGACGTAGCTCAGGTGCGGCACCGGGTTGATGAACGCCCGTGGCGAGCTGAACGCGCCTTTCTTGCTCAGGTAGGCCCAGAACTGCCGGGACACCTCGAACTGGGTGTTGATGTGCACCGCTTTCTTGATGTCGATGCTGCCGTCGGCAGCCTGCGGCGTGTAGTTCAGTTCACACAGTCCGGCATGGCCGGTCCCGGCGTTGTTCCACGGGTTGGAACTTTCCGCGGCACCCGAATCCATCAACTCGACGACTTCCAGCTTGATCGCCGGGTCGAGTTCCTTGAGCAGTACGGCCAGGGTGGCACTCATGATGCCTGCCCCTACCAGTACTACATCGACTGCTTCGTTCTGCGCCATTTAACGCGTCTCCAAAATCTACAGCACCAAATTGACAGCATAGGATCTCTGGCTTGGCCAGGATCGCCATGTCCGATTCTTCGCAGTTTTTGCAACTTCAGCGGACACCGCCAAACGGGCTTTGCGTTGCCTATGAACGCATTTTAAGACCGCTGCGGCAATTCGACTTATGGTCAAGGTGTCCGTCGTGCGTTATGGACCGGCCTCAGGCACTCATCCTGGATGAGCACTGTTGCCAGCTGTTCAGGGCTGTTCGGGACACTTTAGGTGCTTTTGCACATGCCAGACTGTTCATTGCTCGCCACACTCTCGTGAAGTTGTGAAAACCCGTTTTTTCACGCTCTTTTGGAGTCGTGAACCTCAAAATGGTCTGCGCGATGGCAGGCCCGGCAGGTTCAGGCAGAGCAGAGGGCCGAATATTGCGGGCACACTGGCTGGTGCAAGACCTGTGTGGAAGGCTCTCTGTGGGCGGTGCGGGGGATGCCGATGGTGAACATTGGCGGTGCTGCGAGGCCCGATCAGGAGACGTCCTTATAATCGGGGGGAGATTATAACGATGTCTCGGGCAGAAATGATCTTTATTAGCGACTTTTATTGATGCACGGTTCAGGCGGCCAGGCTGCGCTGTACCCAGTTACCGCGGGGACGCGCGCAAACCCGGGCGCTGGCGGGCAGGGGACGGCTGAGCCAGCTGAGGCGAATTTCGTCGATTTCCAGCCAGTTGCCAGCATCAGGCCGGGTTGCGCACTGTTTGAAGGCCAGGCAAAGCCCCTGGGTGTCGAGTCGTGCGAAGCTGCGCATGGGCCGGCGGTTGAACAGTGAAGCCCAGAACCAGGACATGGCGGTCTACCTCTTTGAGTGTTCTGGGCGCCAGCATAGCCGCCGGGTGATTAAACCAATGTGACAGCGAACCGGCAGCGCTCGCGCCGGTCTTATTCGCTAATGGCATGGCGATGGCTGGGCCGCGTCGTGCTGGTTATACTGGCGGCCTTTGCTGCCTATTCTGGAGAGATGAGCATGTTGCAACGTTTGTTGTTCGGTTTGATTGCGGTGACCAGTCTGACCCTGGCCGGTTGTGCCCACAGCCCGCAACAACTCAGCCCGCAACCCAAACTCACCGCCCAGCTCGCTCCGGTCGGTCATGGCCAGCCGGTGGTGGTCAAGGTGGTCGACGGTCGCGCTTCGCAAACCCTGGGCACCCGCGGTGGTCTGTACCCTGAAACCAGCGCCATCACCGTGACCGGCAACGATATCCTGCCGAAACTGCAAGCCCAGGCCGAAGCCGCCGTGCGCCTGCTGGGCTTCACCCCGACGCCAAACGCCTACAACGCGCCGCAGTTGACCGTGACCCTGGCCGAGCTGAAGTACCAGTCGCCCAAAGAGGGCATGTACGTGACGGAAGCCACCATCGGTGCAACCTTCAAAGCTGACGTGTCCAATGCCAACCGTCGCTACAGCGGCCGTTACGGTGCCTCCCTGGACCAGCGCTTCGGCATGGCGCCAAACCAGGAAACCAACACCAAGCTGGTGAGCGACGTCCTCAGCGACGCCCTGACCCGTCTGTTCAAGGACCAGGCCATCGGCCAGATCCTCGGCGAATAAGCCGGGCAGTTCGTACACAAGTAAAAGCCCGATGGCTGCAGTGCAGGCATCGGGCTTTTGTGTTTCTGGCTTCAGGCCGCTTCGACGTAGAAGTCCAGGACGCTGATGCCGGTCTGGCCATCGACCTCCGGCAGGTCGTCGTGGGCATGGCCGCCCAGGGCGCAGTACACCAGCCACTGGCGGTCCTGAACGTTGAAGGCCAGGCCATCGATCAAGGCCTGCTGCTCGTCGCTCTGGGCGATCAGGTAGAGGCGGTCCTGGTTTTCGGCGTGCAGCATGACAAGCTCCGGTTCGTTGCGAAGGCCGGTAGGGTGGCGTGTGTTGATGACGAACGTATGACGGCGGAAATTAATCGTCGTTTGTCGCAAAGGGCAGGAATACGCGCGGCGCTTGGGTAGAATGCGCGCCGTATCGAGTGTTTCGATGTACTTCTTCTGAGGTTCTGCGATGTCGTTGCAAGTGATCTGGGGGCTGTTTGCCGCCCACCCGGCCAAGCTGATCAACCTGCTGGCCCTGGTGTTGACCTGCCCTGGCGGGCTGCTGCTGCACAGCGCCCGGCGCCGTGCCGCGCAAACCCTGGCCGGTATGGCCGCCGATGAAGCGGTGATCGATGGCATGAGCCTGCGCATCAACCGCTTCTACTACATCCTCGGCTTTGCCTTCCTGGCGTTGGCCTTGCTGCTGTCCTGGTTCAGTACCTGGGTCTGATAGGGGCTGCTGCGCACCCCATCGCCGGCAAGGCCAGCTCCCACAGGTATTGAGGCTGGCCTTAAGCCCTGTGGGAGCTGGCTTTGCCAGCGATGCAGGCGACGCGGTGTAACTTAGAGCGCCAACCCAGCTTTAACCCGGTACTGATTGCGCACCGGCGTTGCATACTGCTGCACCAGGTACGGCTGCTGCTCGACCGGGCAGGCATCCAGACGGCGCTGCCATTCGGCCTGGGCGCGGGCCAGTTCGTCGGCCGGGAACAGCTTGGCCGCCGTCGGCACCTGCAGGGCAGGATCAGCCTCGGCCCATTGCGCATAGGCCAGGTAATGCACCGGGAACAACCGGTAGCCGCCGAGAATTTGCCGATCGATTTCCACCGCCAGTTGCTTGGTGTCCTCGAAGAATGCCGTCACCGGCGGGGCAAAGTTGATGTGCACCCGTCCCTTATAGCCGGTGATGCCCTGGGCAATGCTGATGTCATCTTCACCCGGCGCCTTGGTGTAGCTGCCAGTGGTGGCGCGGATATACAGCTCGCGGGCCTTGGCCTGATCGCACGGGTCGTACTCGTAGCTGATCGACACCGGGCTCAGGTTCAGCGACTGGATCACCGCACCGAACGGCTCGTCCTTGCGGCTCATGTGGAACATTTTCAGGATTGCCGAATCGGTGCGATCGTCACCATCCTTGGCCCGGCCTTCAGCCTGGGCAATCCAGATCGACGCACCGTCGTTGCGGATCGAATGGTTGATGTAGGCCGAAAGCAGCTGGTAGGCCGCCAGTTTTTCCCGGCGCCCGCTGATCGAGCGGTGAACGATGAAGCTTTTGTTCAGGCGCATCATGTCGCTGACGAACGGCTTTTGCAGCAGGTTGTCGCCAATGGCGATCCGCGGCGTCGGCAGGCCGGCGTGGTACACCGCGTAATTGACGAACGCAGGGTCCATGACGATGTCACGGTGGTTGGCCAGGAACAGGTAAGCGGTGCCGGACTTGAGCAGCTCGACGCCGGTGTAGGTCACGCCGTCGGTAGCCCGCTCGATGGTATGGTCGACGTAGTACTCGACCTTGTCCTGCAGGGTCGAAACGCAGCTGACACCGGCAAACTCTTTGCGCAGGCGCCGGGCGATCAGCGGCTTGAGCAGCCAGCCGAATGCTCCGGCCATGCGCGGGAAGCGGAAGTGGGTGAGGATATCGAGGAATGCCGGGTCGCTGAGCAGGCGTGCCAGAACGGCAGGGACCTCAGCGTCGTCGTACGGTCGGATGGCATCGAATTCGCCCATCATGCTCTCTTGTTGGAAACGGCTAGGGTAATAGGTAGGACCGGGGTTCGAAAAACGGCTCGAACACGCGCAGGTCCTGTAAATAGACCGGCAATTATACGCACAAGTCACTCGGGAGGCCGCGATGCTGGAAACTGCGATCTACGATTGCCCCTATTGTGGTGAAGAAGTCGAAACGACAGTGGACCTGTCTGGCGGTGACCAGGAATACATCGAGGACTGCCAGGTCTGCTGCAAGCCGATCAGATTCGTGCTTCAGGTGCATGGTGAGGAATGGATGCTGGACGTTTACGGTGAGAATGACTGATGCAGCGAATCTATGATCCGGAAAACCTGCTGGAAGCTGAAATGCTGATCGGCATGCTCGCCAGTGAAGGTATCCAGGTGCACCTGGTGGGTCGTGACCTGATGGGGGCCATCGGCGACCTGCCGGTGCACGGCCTGCTGGGGCTGGCGGTCGCCGATGAACAGGCCGACAGCGCACGCCAGCTGATCGCCGCGTACAATACTGCCCAGCCACTTGCGGGCGACGAACCGGAGACTATCCCCGGAACCCTGATTTGCTAGGTTTTTGCCCTCATGTGTGGACGTTATGCGCTGTTTCGCTGGTCTCCCGCCTTTGCTGCGTTGCCGGGATTTCCCAGTGACCAGCAGGCGCAATGGAATATCTCCCCCGGCGCCTCGGTGCTGATCCAGCGCCGTCTCGAAGAGGGTCAGCTGGAGCTGGCGCGAGCACGCTGGGGGCTGACCCCGGCCTGGCTCACCGACCTGTCGCGCACCCCCGCCCATGCCCGGGCCGAAACCCTGGCCGAGCAACCGATGTTTCGCGAGGCGTTTCGCCTGCGCCGTTGCCTGATGCCGGCCAACGGTTTTTATGAATGGCGCGGTACCCAGCGCAAGCGCCCCTACTGGCTGACGCCGGGGGAGGGCTCTTCGCTGTTCTTTGCGGCGATCTGGGAGGCCTATCCGGTGCAGGATCAGGTCTGGCTGAGCACCGCAGTGGTGACTCAGGCGGCGGTGAATCAACGGCGGCCGCTGATGCTCGATGCAGCGGGGCAGGCGGCCTGGCTCGATCCCGAGACGCCTGTGGCGCGATTGTATGAGTTGCTGGCGAGCAGCCAGGCGCCGCTGCGTGAGCGGGTGCTGGCCAATTTTGTCAATGATCCGAAACTCAATGGGCCGGAGTGCCTGACCCCGACTTAAAAGCATCGCGGGGCAAGCCCGCTCCCACAGGGTTTATCTATTGCCCTGTGGGAGCGGGCTTGCCCCGCGATTGGTTTACACCCGGAACTGATTGATCAACCGCCGCTGTTGCTCGGCCAGCTTGGTCAGCTCGGCACTGGCGGTACTCGACTCATCCGCGCCGCCGGCCACTTCATTGGCCACCTGACCAATGTTGATCACATTGCGGTTGATATCCTCAGCCACTGCACTCTGCTCTTCCGCAGCGCTGGCGATCTGGGTGTTCATGTCGTTGATCACCGATACCGCCTGAGTGATGCTCTCCAGCGCTTCTGCGGCACGAGCCGCCTGCTGCACGCTGTCATCGGTCTTGCCCTGGCTGTCCTCCATGACCCTCACGACATCGCGGGTACCCTGCTGCAGTTGCTGAATCATCTGCTGGATTTCTTCAGTGGCCTGCTGGGTCTTCTGCGCCAGATTGCGCACCTCGTCGGCAACCACGGCAAAACCGCGACCCTGTTCGCCGGCGCGTGCCGCCTCGATGGCCGCATTGAGCGCCAGCAGGTTGGTCTGTTCGGCAATGGCGCGAATAGCCGTCAGGATCGCATTGATGTTCTCGCTGTCGCGGGCAAGGGTCTGTACCACGCCGACTGCGCGGCCAATCTCTTCGGCCAGGGCGCTGATCGAGTCTGAAGTGTTGCGCACGATCTGCAGGCCCTGATGGGCCGCCTGGTCGGCGTTACTGGCAGCCTGGGCGGCATGGGTGGCATTACGCGCCACATCCTGGGCGGTAGCGGTCATCTCGTGCACGGCGGTGGCCACCAGGTCGATCTCGGCCATTTGCTTGTGTACGCCTTGGTTGGTGCGGATCGCGATGTCGGCAGTGTGCTCCGAGGAATCGCTGACTTTCTGCACCGAGGCCACCACCTGGCTGATCATCGCCTGCAGCTTGGCCAGGAAGGTGTTGAAGCCCTTGGCGATCGAGCCCAGTTCATCGGCGCGGTCACTGCTCAGGCGGCGGGTCAGGTCACCTTCGCCCTGGGCAATGTCGTCGAGCATGGCCACCATCTGCCGTAGCGGACGGGCGATGCCGTGAGCCAGCAGCCAGATCACCAGCAAGCCGAGGGCGGCGATGCCCAGGCCCATCAGGGTCATGCCGGTGAGGTCGGTGCTGCGTTGGGCGCTGAGCTCGTCCTGAAGCTTGTTGACGTCAGCCATTACCGCGCTCAGCGGCAACTCCAGCAGCAGCGTCCAGCGCGCATCGGTATTGCCGATCTTGAACGGCAGGTACAACTCGATGCGTCCGGCGTTCTGGTTGACCTCGTAGCGCAGGTTTTCGCCGCTGAGCTGGCTCAGGGTGGTGGCGACACTGGCGTCGAGGGCATCACGGGCTTTCTCGCCGAACTTGCTCGGGTCTTTGGTAAACGCCACCAGGCGGCCGTTGCCGGAGACCAGTGCGAGTTCGCCAGCACCGTCGTAGAGCTGCTTATCAGCAGTGTTGAGCAGCTCCTGGATGAAGTTTACCGACAGGTCGGCACCGGCAATCCCCTGGAACTGACCATCGATCAGGATCGGTTCGACGAAAGAGGCGAGCATGACCATCTTGTCGCCCACCTTGTAAGGCGCCGGGTCGATCACGCAGGCCTTTTTCGATTCTCGCGAGCACAGGTAGTACTCACTGGCTCGTACGCCGGTAGCGAGAACGGTCTGGTCATTGACGTCGGCCAGTTTGTCCAGGCCGAGGCTGCCGTCATCGTTGCGAAACCACCAGGGCAGAAAGCGCCCGGTGGCACTGTCGATACCGGTGATGGAGGTGCCGACGAAGCGGCTGTCGTCATGGTCCAGGGCGTTGGCTTCCCAGCCCAGGTAGGTACCCAGGATCAGCGGGTTGCTCACCGCAGTCTGCTTGAGCAGGGCGATCAATTGTTCGCGCTCGATCTTGAGCAGCGGGTTGCCGCTGGCGTCCTTCATGCCCAGCATGGCGTTGCTGGTGGCCAGCCCGCGGGCGATCAGCAGCGGCGCTTCCAGACCGCGCTGGATTTCGCTGACCTGCGTGCGGGCCAGGGCAGTCAGGCGCTGCTCGATCACTGCCTCGAATTGCTGCTGGGTGCGGGTCTGCACCAGCTCCTGGGTGCGCTGGCCGGAATACACGGCGTAAAGCACCAGAGCGGCAACTATGCTTAAGACAATAGCGCCGGCCAAGGCCGCAACGGAAAACTGGATCGACCTGAACTTCATGAAGGGCTCCAAGCACAAGAAATTTCGTCTGCCTTGGGTTATCGGCGTGTGCGGGTCAAAGCATGAGTGCCGTCCGGAGAATTCTTCGTGCGGGGTGTGGCGGGCTCAGTCGAGTCGGCCTAGGATACGCGGCATGTTCGAATGGAGTGTTTTCATGCGTAAGTCATTAGTTATTGGCGCCTTGAGTGCCAGCGTACTGCTTTCCGGATGCCAGGCAGTGAACACCACCAGCGGCGGTGCCGTGGGTGTCGAGCGTAAGCAATATATGTTCAGCATGCTGTCGACCGATGAGGTCAACCAGATGTATGCCCAGTCGTACCAGCAGACCCTGGGCGAAGCGTCGAGCAAGGGTGTACTCGACAAGACCAGCGCCCAGGCCAAGCGTGTCCAGGTAATTGCCGACCGCCTGATTGCCCAGGCACCGAAGTTCCGTCCGGATGCGGCGCAGTGGAACTGGGAAGTCAATCTGATCAAGAGTGACGAGCTCAATGCCAACTGCGGGCCTGGCGGCAAGATCTTTTTCTACACCGGGCTGATCGACAAGCTGAAGCTGACCGATGACGAGATCGCTGCGGTGATGGGCCATGAAATTGCCCACGCCTTGCGTGAGCATGGCCGTGAAGCCATGTCCAAGGCCTATGGTGTGCAGATGGCACGTCAGGGCGCGGGCGCCTTGCTGGGGCTTGGCCAGGACAGCCTGGCGATTGCCGACACCGTGGTGCAGTACAGCATGACCTTGCCTAACAGTCGCGCCAACGAGAATGAGGCCGACCTGATCGGCCTGGAGCTGGCCGCGCGTGCCGGTTACAACCCCAATGCCGCGATTACCCTGTGGGACAAGATGAGCCAGGCTTCAGGTGGTTCGCAGCCAGAGTTCATGAGTACTCACCCGGCTTCGGCCAGCCGCCAGGCTTCGTTGCAGGCGGCGATTCCGAAGGTGATGCCGTTGTACGAGCAGGCCAAGAAGTAAATCATTCATCGCGGGGCAAGCCCGCTCCCACTATGGGAGCGGGCTTGCCCCGCGATTGCATCTAGCCTATCCAGCCACTGACCTGCATCGCCGAATACACCGCCACGGCGGCCAGCACGAAGAACGCGGCCGAAGCCAGGCGGCGGATCAGGGTCAAAGGCAGTTTCTCGGCGGCAAAGTTGCCCGCCAGCACGACCGGCACGTTGGCAATCAGCATGCCCAGGGTAGTGCCGATGATCACCATGATCAGGTGCGGATACTGGGCCGCCAGCATCACTGTGGCGACTTGGGTCTTGTCGCCGATTTCCGCGATGAAGAATGCAATCAGGGTGGTCAGGAACGGACCGAAGCGCCGCGCGGTGCTGGCCTCGTCGTCATCCATCTTGTCCGGAATCAGCGTCCACAAGGCGGTGGCAGCGAAGCTTGCAGCGAGGATCCAGTGCAGGGTGGCAGCGGAGAAGAAGGTGCTGACCCAGGCACCGACAGCACCGGCAGCCGCATGGTTGGCCAGGGTCGCGGCGATGATGCCGGCGATGATCGGCCAGGGCTTGCGGAAGCGGGCAGCGAGGATGAGCGCGAGCAATTGGGTCTTGTCGCCAATTTCGGCGAGGGCCACGATCGCGGTCGGGACGAGCAATGATTCCAGCATCAGGATTCCTACGGGGGCGGGTCGACACGGCTATGACACGTACAGCCTTCCCGCCCCGGGTAAGGTGTGCGTGTCATAGGTCTTGTCAAACCCTGGGTCCGTCTGTGCGGACCGTGGGTCGCACGCGCCATGGTCTGTGGACCAAGTATGTTGACGCGTACCGGGCGAGCTGGGTGCTCGCGGGAGACTACTCCCCTAGGACGGAGCGGATTCTGCCTAGGCAAATCCGTTTCGGCAAGCGCTGATTTTAACCGCGTGTTGCCTGGTAGATGCGAAAGCCTTGCCCTTCGGCGCGTATCCGGCAATTGCCCAGCGCTTCTTCGATCAGCGGTTGATAGCGCAGGAAACTGTTGGCGACCAAGCGCATTTCTCCGCTTTTTTTCAGATGATCGGCTGATTTTCTCAGCAGGTTTTCCGAGGCCTGGTAATTGGTGTGAACGCCGGTATGGAACGGCGGGTTGCTCAGGATCACATCCAGATCACGGGGGGCGGCATCGATGCCGTCACCGCAGATCACCTCACCTTCCAGACCATTGGCCGCCAGGGTCAGGCGGCTGCTGGCGACGGCAAAGGCGTCGACATCAAGCAGGGTGATCCGGCTCTGTGGATAACCCCGCTTGATCGCCGCACCAAGCACGCCGGCGCCACAGCCGAAGTCGAGGACATGGCCGACCGGCAGTTGATCCAGGTTTTCCAGCAGCAGGGCGCTGCCGCGATCCAGACGGCCATGGCTGAACACGCCAGGCAGGCTGACGATCTTCAGTGGCCCGTCAGCCAGCGCCAACTCGAAATGTTCGGCCAGGCTTTCCAGCGACCTGGCTTCAGGTGCGTGTTCTACGGTGACCTGCCACAGCTGGCAGTGGCGGGCGCTGTCGAGCTTGCGTGGCTTGCCGAAGGCATGCAGCTGTTTTGCCGCGCCTTCGATACCGCCGCGCTTTTCCCCGACCAGATACAGCTCGCGTCCAGCCAGGCGCGAGGCCAGGGCATTGAGCAGGTAGTTGGCCAGGTCGCGGGACTTTGGCAGGAACAGTACGGCTGCGTCGAAAGCCTGGGCAGGCGGCTCTACGCCGAAATGGCAGCGACCGCCAAAGCGGGCATCGATAGCTGTCTGATCGCCGGCATGCCAGCTCCAGCCGTGGGCGGCCGGCAGCTTGCCGAGCAGGTCGTCGGCGGGCAAGCCTGCGAGCAACAGCGAGCCCTGGAAAAGCTCGGCCTGACGAAGCAACACTTCACTGCGCGGGTCCATGGGTGGGGGCTCCTGAAAAAGTGGCGCAGTTTATCAGAGCCAGGTGCGGCTTAGCCGACCTGTCGACGCGGGCTGCCGGCAAAAAACGCCTCGGCGTTTTCGCACAGCTGCTCGACGATGCGCTGGCGTGACTCCACCGCGCCCCAGGCGCTGTGCGGGGTGATGATCAGGCGCGGGATGTCCTTGGCCAGCAACGGGTTGCCATGGACCGGCGGTTCGACACTCAACACGTCGGTGGCGGCACCGCCCAGATGGCCGGAACGCAAGGTATCGGCCAGCGCCTGCTCGTCGATCAGGCCGCCGCGGGCGGTGTTGATGACAAAGGCGCCGGGCTTGAGCAGGGCCAGTTCGCGGGTGCCGATAAGGTTGCGGGTGTGTTCGTTGAGCGGGCAGTGCAACGTCAGCGCATCGACCTGCGGGAGCAGTTCATCCAGGGGCAAACGGTCTTCACGAGGCGGGCGCCCGGGCAACTGCCCGAGCAGCACGCGCATGCCGAAGGCTTCGGCCAGGCGTGCCACGGCCCCGCCCAGTTCACCGTGACCGAGCATGCCGAGAGTCTTGCCCTCCAGCTCGACGATCGGGAAGTCCAGCAGGCAGAACTGCTTGGCCCGTGCCCATTGTCCCTCGGCCACGGCGTGTTGATAGTCCGGCAGGCGCGTAGCCAGCGCCAGCAGCAGGGCCAGGGTGTGTTGGGCGACCGATGGTGTGCCGTAGCCCTGGCAGTTGCTGACCACGATGCCCTGGGCCTGTGCGGCCTGCAGGTCGACATTGTTGGTACCGGTGGCGGCCACCAGGATCAGCTTCAGGTTGGGGCAGGCAGCCAGGGTGCTGGCGTCGATCATCACTTTGTTGCTGATCGCCACGGTTGCGCCGAGCAAGCGATCCATCACCTGATCGGGGGCGGTGGCCGAGTATAGTTGCAGCTCGTCGAAGCAACCGCGCAGGCGATCCAGGCTGAGGTCGCCCAGGTCCAGGGAATGATGGTCGAGGAATACGGCGCGGCGCAGGGCGGACATGGAAGCTCCAGTGAGAGACGGTCGGGCTCAGGACGAATAGGCAAATTATCGTCTTTTGCGGCCTGATTCCATTCTATCCCACAGGTTGTTACGGGGTATGTCCAGGGCGTAATGTACGTTCTTCCGATTTCACCCACTGCCGCAAGGAGCCCCCATGTACTGGGCTGAATTTCTCACTGTTGCCTTGATTCACCTGCTGGCCGTGGCCAGCCCCGGTCCCGATTTTGCCGTGGTGGTCCGCGAGAGCGTCACCCACGGGCGCCGCGCCGGTACCTGGACTGCCTTTGGCGTGGGTATGGCGATTTTCCTGCATGTAGGCTATTCGCTGCTGGGCATCGGCCTGATCGTGTCGCAGTCGATTGTGCTGTTCAACGCCCTCAAGTGGCTGGCGGCAGCTTACCTGCTGTACATCGGCTTCAAGGCATTGCGCGCAGGTCCCGCCGCACCCGGCAGCGATACCGTGCAGGCCTCGACGGTCGAGCGCACGCCGCGGGCTGCGTTTGTCGCCGGCTTCATGACCAACGGCCTGAACCCCAAGGCCACGCTGTTCTTCCTGTCGCTGTTTACCGTAGTGATCAACCCGCACACGCCGCTGGCGATCCAGGCCGGTTACGGCGTGTACCTGGCGGCCGCTACCGGCCTGTGGTTCTGCCTGGTGGCGATGCTGTTCAGCCAGCAGCGCGTACGCGCAGGCTTTGCCCGGATGGGCCACTGGTTCGATCGCACCATGGGCGCAGTACTGATTGCCCTGGGTGTGAAGATCGCCTTCACCGAAATGCACTAATGGCTATTTGCCTCTAGCCATTTGCCCGGTCAAATCATTCCTTCGGCTGATTTGGCCGGCGTTGTGGCGTTCTAGAGTGGGTCATGTCTTGCCCAGCTCGTGCACTCTAGAAAAGGGACTCCTATGTTGCAGACTCGTGTCATTGCGCCTGCCGAGGGCGCTTATCAGTTTCCACTGTTGATCAAGCGCTTGCTGTTGTCCGGCAGCCGCTACGAGAAAACCCGCGAAATCGTCTATCGCGATCAGTTGCGCTTCAGCTACCTGACCCTCAATGAGCGCATTGCGCGCCTGGCCAACGTGTTGACCGCGGCCGGGGTCAAGGCCGGTGACACCGTGGCGGTGATGGACTGGGACAGCCACCGTTACCTGGAATGCATGTTCGCGATTCCGATGATCGGTGCGGTGGTGCATACCATCAACGTGCGCCTGTCACCGGAGCAGATCCTCTACACCATGAACCACGCCGAAGACCGCTTCGTGCTGGTCAACAGCGATTTTGTCGGCCTCTACCAGGCCATCGCCGGGCAGTTGACCACGGTAGAGAAAACCCTGTTGCTGACTGACGCCGAGTCCAAGACCGCCGATCTGCCGAACCTGGTGGGCGAGTACGAGCAATTGCTGGCCGCCGCCAGCCCGGTGTATGACTTCCCTGATTTCGACGAGAACTCGGTCGCCACGACGTTCTACACCACCGGTACCACCGGTAACCCCAAAGGTGTGTACTTCACCCACCGGCAACTGGTGCTGCACACCCTGGCCGCCGCTTCGGTCACCGGCAGCATCGACAGTGTGCGCCTGCTGGGCAGTAACGATGTGTACATGCCGATCACCCCGATGTTCCACGTCCATGCCTGGGGCATTCCCTATGTGGCCACGATGCTGGGGATCAAGCAGGTCTACCCTGGGCGTTACGAGCCGGAAATGATGTGTCAGCTGTGGCGCAACGAGAAGGTCACCTTCTCCCATTGCGTGCCCACGATCCTGCAGATGCTGCTCAATGCCAAGGGCGCGCAAGACCAGGATTTCGGCGGCTGGAAAATCATCATTGGCGGCAGCGCGCTGAACCGTGCCCTGTACGAAGCCGCCAAGGCCCGTGGCATTCAGCTGACCGCCGCCTACGGGATGTCCGAGACCTGCCCGCTGGTCTCTGCCGCTCACCTCAACGACGAGCTGCTGGCCGGCAGCGAGGATGAGTGCATCACCTACCGGATCAAGGCCGGCGTGCCGGTGCCATTGGTGGAGACGGCGATTGTCGATGGTGAGGGTAACTTCCTTCCCAACGATGGCGAAACGCAAGGCGAGCTGGTACTGCGCGCGCCCTGGCTGACCATGGGCTATTTCCGCGAACCGCAGAAGGGCGCTGAACTCTGGCAGGGTGGCTGGCTGCACACCGGTGACGTGGCCACCCTCGACAGCATGGGGGTGATCGACATTCGTGACCGCATCAAGGATGTGATCAAGACCGGCGGCGAGTGGATCTCCTCGCTGGAGCTTGAAGACCTGATCAGCCGCCATCCGGCGATTCGCGAGGTGGCGGTGGTCGGAGTCGCCGACCCGCAGTGGGGGGAGCGACCTTTTGCCCTGCTGGTCGTCCATGAAAACCAGGTCATCGATGCCAAGGCGCTCAAGGAGCACCTCAAGCCTTTCGTGGAGCTTGGGCACATCAACAAGTGGGCGATTCCCAGTCAGATTGCCCTTGTTACTGAAATTCCCAAGACCAGCGTCGGCAAGCTCGACAAGAAGCGCATCCGCCTGGACATCACTCAGTGGCAGGCCAGTAACAGCACATTTCTCTCGACCCTGTGATGGCTCGCGGGTCGTGCCCGATCAGGTGCGACCCGCAGGCTAGACACATTTCAAACTTGTCATATGTCATTTTTCAGCCATTCTTCCCCAGCCAGCAGCGTGGCCGGTTCACAGCACCGCGCCACAGGGGTAGATATGCAAATCACACTTTAGAGGGATCAAGCACCACTAAGTGCTGGCTATAGTCGGGTCAGGGGATTTTCAGGAATGGGGGGCTGCACACGAATGTGCCTGGCCACTTGCTCGACGATCAGGGTGCACTGACACCCGTCGAACAAAGCGTTTCTGCAAAGGACTCACTGCCATAAAAATAAAGAAAGTACATGGAGTAGCGTCGATGACATCAGTAAATCTGTTCTGGCGCCGGGCGAAACTGCCTTTGGCCGTCAGCCTCGCTTCTACGCTCGCCGGTCCTGCATTCGGCGTCAGTTTCAACATCGGTGAAATCGAAGGGTCGTTCGACTCGTCGCTGTCCGTAGGGGCCAGCTGGTCGACGGCCAACCCGAACAAGAACCTGATTGGCGTCAACAACGGCGGCAAAGGCCTGTCGCAGACCTCCGACGACGGCCACCTGAACTTCAAGCGCGGTGAGACCTTCTCGAAGATCTTCAAGGGCATCCACGACCTGGAGCTCAAGTACGGCGATACCGGCGTGTTCGTCCGCGGCAAGTACTGGTACGACTTCGAGCTCAAGGATGAACACCGCGAGTTCAAGGACATCAGCGACTCCAACCGCAAAGAGGGCGCCAAGTCCGCCGGTAGCGAGCTTCTCGACGCCTTCGTCTATCACAACTACTCCATCGCCGATCAGCCAGGTTCGGTGCGTCTCGGCAAGCAGGTAGTCAGCTGGGGTGAAAGTACCTTCATCGGTGGCGGTATCAACTCGATCAACCCGATCGACGTGGCCGCCTTCCGCCGTCCTGGCGCCGAGGTCAAGGAAGGTCTGATCCCGGTCAACATGTTCTATGTGTCGCAGAGCCTGACCGACAACCTCTCGGCCGAAGCTTTCTACCAGATCGAATGGGACCAGACTGTCGTCGACAACTGCGGCACCTTCTTCTCCCAGCCTGACGTCATCGCCGACGGCTGTACCGACAACTTGCGCCTGCTCAACAGCAGCCGCAGCCTGCCGCCACAGGCACTGGGCTTCCTCGCCAGCCAGGGCGTCGACATCAACACCGAAGGTGTGAAGGTCGACCGTGGTCCGGATCGCGATGCGCGTGACAGTGGCCAGTTCGGTGTGGCCATGCGCTACATGTTCGAGCCGCTGGATACCGAGTTCGGCGCCTACTTCATGAACTACCACAGCCGTGCGCCGATTTTCAGTGCCACGGGCGCTGCCCCTTCAGTCTATGCCGGCCTGCGCAACCTGCCGCCTGCGCTGCAGGCGCTGGCACCGTTGATTGTCGCCGGTAATTCGCAGTACTTCGTCGAGTACCCGGAAGACATTCGCCTGTACGGCCTGAGCTTCTCCACCACCCTGCCTACCGGCACCGCGTGGAGCGGTGAACTGAGCTACCGGCCTAACGCGCCGGTCCAGCTCAACACCACCGATATCCTTTACTCTGGTGTTACACCGATCCCGGGTCTGGGCAACGCGTCGCTGCTCAAAGGCGTTCCAGGTCAGGACCAGCACGGCTATACCCGTAAGGAAATCACCCAGTTCCAGACGACGCTCACCCACTTCTTCGACCAGGTGATGGGGGCCAGCCGCCTGACCGTGGTAGGTGAAGTTGGCGTGACCCATGTCGGTGGTCTGGAAAGCGCGCACAAGCTGCGTTATGGCCGCGATCCGGTCTACGGTCCTGGACCGCTGGAGCCTACTGGTCCGGTGAATACCTGTGAGTTCCTCAACAATCGGACCATCACCGGTGCCGGCAATAACGCCCCTACGACCAACCTCTCGCGCAAATGCGAGAACGACGGCTTCACCACCAGCACCTCCTGGGGTTACCGCGCTCGCGCAATCTGGGACTACAACGACGTATTCGCCGGGGTCAACCTCAAGCCTAACGTGGCCTGGTCGCATGACGTCTCCGGTTACTCCCCGGGCCCTGGCGGCAATTTCGAGGAAGGGCGCAAGGCGATCAGCCTGGGCCTGGATGCCGAGTACCAGAACACCTACACCACCAGCCTGTCGTACACCAACTTCTTCGACGGCAAGTACACCACCGTGGATGACCGCGATTTCGTCGCCCTCAGCTTCGGTGTGAACTTCTAAGAACACGGATTCAGGACGAGCATGAACATGAAAATGACCAAGAATCTGCTGCAAGCCGGTGTGTTGGGCCTGTCGCTGCTGGCAACCGGCGTCATGGCGGCGGTGTCCGCCGACGAGGCGGCCAAGCTCGGCACCACGCTGACGCCAATGGGCGCGGAAAAGGCCGGTAACGCCGACGGTTCGATCAGCGCCTGGAAGCCGTTGGCCACCAATGCCGGCACCGTTGATGCCAAGGGTTTCCTTGCCGACCCGTATGCTAGCGAAAAGCCGCTGTACACCATCACCGCGCAGAACGTCGACCAGTACAAGGACAAACTGTCCCCGGGCCAGATAGCGATGCTCAAGCGCTACCCGGACAGCTACAAGCTGCCGGTCTATCCGACCCATCGTGGCTCGACCGTGCCGGCTGACGTGTTTGCCGCGATCAAGGAAAACGCTACCAAGACCAACCTGGTCGCTGGCGGCAACGGCCTGGAGAACTTCACCACCGCCGTTCCGTTTCCGATTCCGAAAAGCGGTGTCGAGGTGATCTGGAACCACATCACCCGCTATCGCGGTGGCAGCGTGACCCGCCTGGTAACCCAGGCCACGCCGCAAACCAATGGCTCCTACAGCCTGGTGTACTTCCAGGACCAGTTCGTCTTCCGTGACAAGATCAAGGGCTACGATCCGGCCAACCCGGGCAACGTGCTGTTCTACTTCAAGCAGAAGGTGACGGCGCCAGCGCGTCTGGCCGGTACCGTGCTGTTGGTCCACGAGACCCTCGACCAGGTCAAGGAGCCGCGCAAGGCGTGGGTCTACAACGCCGGTCAGCGTCGTGTGCGCCAGGCACCACAGGTGTCCTATGACGGTCCGGGTACTGCAGCCGATGGCCTGCGGACTTCCGACAACCTGGACATGTTCAACGGTGCGCCGGATCGCTACGACTGGAAGCTGGAAGGCAAGAAAGAGATGTACATCGCCTCCAACAGCTACAAACTCGACGATCCAAAGCTCAAGTACAGCGACATCATCAAGGCCGGGCACATCAACCAGGACTTGAGCCGCTATGAGCTGCGCCGCGTCTGGCACGTGGTCGCCACCCTCAAGCCAGGCCAGCGTCATATCTACGCCAAGCGTGACTTCTATATCGATGAAGACACCTGGCAGGCTGCAGTGATCGACCAGTACGACGGTCGCGATCAACTGTGGCGCGTTTCCGAGGCCCACTCCCAGGACTACTACAACGTCCAGGTGCCGTGGTACACCCTGGAAGCCATCTACGACCTGCAGTCGGGTCGCTATTTGGCACTGGGCATGAAGAACGAGGAGAAGAAGGCTTACGACTTCGGATTCTCGGCTAGCATTAGCGACTTCCAGCCCGCAGCGCTTCGCCAGGAAGGTGTGCGCTAAGTTTCAAACCTCCGTGTGATCTCCCAGAACGCCCCGGCTTGCCGGGGCGTTTCTGTTTGCGCGGCCTGCCTGATCCGGCACTGTCGCTTTTTGTTGTAGTCTTTTTTCCGCAAAGCGCGGCAATCATCTTCAAATGTGCGTTTTTAACCGCTAGTCTGCGCTGACCCGTACTGCCGAAGATTCTCTAACTAAAACGAGCCGGCCATGACTGATCTGTCCCGTACGCAAGGGTTCGCCGGCCAGGCCATGAGTGTCCTGGAAGGACGCTTCTATCGTCCGCCACTGCCTGAAGGGCACGTGCCGCGGGCGCGCCTGTGCCAGCGCCTGCAATCCGGGCTGGGTGGCCGCTTGTTGCTGGTCACCGCGCCTGCTGGCTTCGGCAAGAGCTCCCTGGCCGTGGAATTTTGTCAGGGCCTGCCCAATCACTGGAGCAGCCTGTGGCTGGGATTGAGCCGTCGCGACAACGATCCGGGACGTTTTCTCGAACGCTTGCTTGAAGGCCTGCAGCAGTATTGCCCGGTGCTGGGCAACCAGGCCCTGGGCCTGCTGAAAATGCGCCAGCGCCACCAGCCGTTTGCTTTCGAAGAATGGCTCGATGGCCTGCTCGATGAGTTGGCTTTCCATCTGCAGCCACACAATCCCTTGTTGCTGGTGCTCGATGACTACCATCTGGCCCAGGGCCCGGTACTTGATCGCTGCCTGCAGTTTTTCCTCAATCACTTGCCGCCGGGGTTGGTGCTGCTGGTCACCAGTCGCTTGCGCCCGGACTGGCACCTGGCGCGCCTGCGTCTGTCGCGCCAACTGCTCGAACTCAACGAACAGGACCTGCGCCTGACCCCCGACGAGTCGCTGGCGGTGCTGGGCCAGCAGAGCACCGGTTTGCGCGGCCAGGCCCTGGATAATCTGATCCAGCGCAGTGACGGCTGGATTGCCGGGCTGCGTTTCTGGCAGCTGGCGGCCAGCGAGTCTGGCGCCGACAGTGCGTTGCCCCAGGCCCTGCATGGCGGCGAGGGCTTGATCCGCGATTACCTGCTCGAAGAAGTGATCGATATTCTGCCGGCCGAAGTTCAGGGCTTCCTCAACGATACCGCGTGCCAGGAGCGCTTCTGCAGCGAGTTGTGCGATGCCCTGCGTGAGAGCCACGACAGCGCCGAGATCATCGCGTACCTGCAGGCGCATCAGGTATTCCTGGTGCCGCTGGACGAACATGGGCGCTGGTACCGCTATCACCATCTGTTTTCCGACCTGCTGCGCAGCCGCCAACCCAGCCTGCCGCTGGCGAGCCTGCACCTGCGTGCCTGCCGCTGGTTCCAGGGCCAGGGGTTGCTCGACGAGGCGGTGGAGCAAGCCTTGCGGGCAGGGCACCTGGATGTCGCCGCCAACCTGGTGCAGAACCTTTCCGAAGAGCAACTGCTGGCCGAGCAGAACGTCGGTATGTTGCTGCGCTGGAAGATGGACCTGCCCGATAGCCTGCTGATCAGCACGCCACGGTTGATTGTGCTGTACAGCTGGGCCCTGGGCCTGGCCGGACAACTGGACGCCGCCGAAGAGCTGGCCAGTCACCTGAGTCGCTTCCTGCCAGCGCCTTCGGCGACGGCACAGCGTTCGATGCTGGCGCAATGGCTGGCCTTGAGTGGGGTCATCGCCCGCGGCCGTGGCGATCGCGAACGCACCCGCTCCTATTGCGTCGAAGCCCTGCGCAGCCTGCCGCAGAAGCGCTATGGCCAGCGCCTGGTGTGCTTGTCGACGGTTTCCAACCTGGCGATTGCCGACGCTGACTTCTCGCGGGCCCGCAGCTGGAACCGCGAGGCGCTGGAGCTGGCTCAGCGGGTCGGCAACCCATTGTTCGAAGCCCTGGCACATTACGATCGCGCGCGGGTGCTGCATGCTCGCGGCGAAGTACTGCGGGCCCTCGATGAAGTGCGCCAGGGTTTGCAGCGTCTGCAGGGACTGTCGGCGCAGCGCTTGTACGCGGCGCGGGCGCGCCTGACCTTGTACGAAGGCTATCTGCTGGTCGCGCGCCTGCAACCGGAAGCCGGGCGCAGCCGTCTGCGTGCAGGTCTGGTCGAAGCACGGGCCTGCCGCGACATCAGCGTGCTGATCGGCCATTGCGTGATCGCTTCGCAGGATGGCCGCGAAGGGCGCTTTACCGAAGCCTTCGCCGAACTGGCCGAGGCCGAACGGCTGATGCACATCTGGGACGTACCGCCGATTTTCTATCTGGCGATGATTACCCTGATCAAATGCGAACTCTGGCTGGCCCAGGGACGCACGGATCTTGCCGAGTCCTGGTTGTTGCGTCTGGGCCAGACCTACGGCGGCAAAAAGGCGGCTGCGGCACCGGAGTTCCATCCCTTGCTGCCGCTGCATATCGAACTGCAACAGGCCTTGCTCGAACGTACCCAAGGGCGTCTGGAGCAAGCCGGACAACGCCTGCAGGCGCTGGTCGAGCGCGGTCAGGCCAGCGGTGGTCAGTTGTTGTGTGTCACTGCGTTGTGCCAATGGATAGGCTTGTTACTGGCCAGCAACAACGAGATGCAGGCCCGTGATTTGTTGGCACTGAGCCTGGAAGCTGGCCGCGGTGGCGCCTTGCAGGCGTTCCAGCGGCTATTGCAGGACCACCCGCAGTGGCTGCGCGAGCAGTTGCTGATGCAACCTGCGAGTCCGACGCAGGCCAGCCTTCTGGCGCTGTTGCCGGCCCTCGATACGGCTCAAGCCACCGGCACCAGCTGTGAGACCTTGAGCACACGGGAGAAGGCGGTGCTGGAGTTGATTGCCCAGGGCTGTTCCAACCAGGAAATCAGCGACCGGCTGTTCATCTCCTTGCATACGGTCAAGACCCACGCCAGTCACATCAACAGCAAGCTGGGCGTCGAGCGCAGGACTCAGGCTGTCGCCCGGGCCAAGGCCCTGGGCCTGCTGGCCTGACGACTGAATGTGCGGCCAGGGAGGAATATCTGCTGTACTGTCTGGCAGGTTCTTTCCTGTTGGAGGCCTCGCCCATGTTCCGTGCACGCACCCTGGTGCTGCTGACCTGCTTGTTACCCATGGGTACGGCACTGGCGGCAGAAGGGCCGTCGTTTTCCTGCGACAAGGCCGAAGGCGTGGCACTGAAAGTGTGCCAGAGCCCGCAACTGAGCAAACTCGACCGTGACCTCGCAGCCCTCTATAAACGCGTGCTCGGACAAGCCGACAGCGATTCGCAAAAGCAGCTCAAGGCGACCCAGCGTGGCTGGATCAAGGGCCGTGATGAATGCTGGAAAGCCAGTGATGTTGATGCCTGTGTACTTGAGCAGTATCAGGTTCGCCTGGTCAAACTGCAGATCCAGTCCGGTGCGGTTCAGGTACCGGCAGCCGTCGAATTTGACTGCAATGACGACAGCAAACCCTTTACTGCAGTGTTCTACAACCAGCTTGAACCGCAAGCGGCGGTGCTTACCTATGGCGATGATCAAACCATCGCCATAGCCCAGCCTTCAGGCAGCGGCAGCAAGTACAGTGCCGAGGGCGTCGAGTTCTGGGAACACCAGGGCGAAGCCAAAGTGAAATGGTATGGCACCGAGCTGACCTGCCAGGCAGTGCGCTGAGCAAGCGCCTATGCCAGGCTTTACGAGGGGCAGAGGATCGAAGATGATGGCCGCTTGCTATCATCATTGAGTGCTTCACCATGACGCAGATGCTGTCCATCCTCGCGCCATGGATCGGCTTGGGCGTCCTGTCGATCCTGTGGATACGTGCGTTGTTGCGCGGGCGTGAGCTTGAACGGCAATTGCGTGAATGCCGCCAGCCCCTTGATGACTCGGGCGGCAAACAGGCACCGGGCGCTGCGGTGCTGCCGGAAGACATCGAGCGCTATCAACGCAGCCAGTACTTTGCCCGCATTGGCACCTGGGACTGGGCGATCGACACCGAACAGCTCTATTGGTCTGACGCCATCTATCCCATGTTCGGTTTTCAGGTCGGGGAAATCGTCCCCAGCTATGAGCGTTTCTGCGCCAGCGTGCATCCGGATGACCGTGATCAGGTCCGCGCCGGAGAACTGCGCTGCATTGCAACGGGTGAAAACCATGATGAGGAGTACCGCGTGGTCTGGCCTGACGGCAGCGTCCGCTGGCTGCGCGAGACCGGCAACGTGGTGTGCAACAGTCAGGGCAAGGCCGTGAAAATGATCGGGGTGGTACGCGATATCACCGAAGAAAAGGCCTGGGCCAGCCAGCTACAGAACCTGGCGCACAACGATGCCTTGACCGGCCTACCCAATCGTCTGGCGTTTGAGCAACGCCTGGCGCTGGCCCTGGAAAAGGCCCGCAATAGCAACACGCGGGTGGCTCTGGCGTTTATCGACCTTAACGACTTCAAGACGATCAACGACCGTAGTGGCCATGCCGTTGGTGACCAGGTGTTGAAGTTTACTGCCAAGCGGCTCAAGCAAATGCTGCGTTCGGCCGATACCGTGGCCAGGATTGGTGGCGATGAGTTCGTCCTGATTCTTGAAGGGTTCTCGCCCGGTGCCGGGGTGGAAGAGGAAGTGCGCCTGCTTTGCGCCAACGTGATCGAGTCACTGGCTTTTCCCATGATCGTTTCCGGGGAGCTATTGCAGGTGGGTACCAGCTTGGGAGTAGCGATCTATCCGGATCATGCCGCGAGCATGGACACCTTGATCCACCTTGCGGACCTGGCCATGTATGAAGCCAAGCGCAGTGGTGAAAACCAGTTGCGCCTGGCTGCAGCAGGCGCTTGTGCGTAACCCCGATTGTCAGCCCATGAGTGTCGACCCTGATGTCGCGCCGGATTTACCCGCGAAGCCAGCCTGTGGTTGTTGAGGTCTGTGCATCCTTTTTTTTATTTGCCATGTCAGGTTTCGTGGATGCAGGTCTACAGCCATAAAAGTTTTCTGATCGTCGATGATTTCTCGGACTTTCGCAGTTCGGCGCGCTCCATGCTGCGCGAGCTGGGCGTGCGTGATGTCGATACTGCCGATAGCGGTGAGCAGGCCCTGCGTATGTGCGCGCAGAAGCGTTATGACTTCATCCTCCAGGACTTTCACCTGGGCGACGGCAAGAAGAACGGCCAGCAGGTGCTCGAAGACCTGATCCTCGACAAGTTGATCAGCCATGAATGTGTGTTTCTCATGGTGACCGCCGAGACCAGCCAGGCGATTGTCCTCAGTGCCCTGGAGCATGAGCCGGATGCCTATCTGACCAAACCGTTCAACCGTATCGGCCTGGCTCAGCGTCTGGAAAAACTGGTGCAGCGCAAGACCTTGCTCAAGCCGATCCTCCAGGCCCTGGACCGTGGCCGCCCGGCCGAAGTGCTGGCGGCCTGCGCCGAGCTGTGCAAGAAGGACCCGCGTTTTGCGCCCTTGTGCTTGCGCTACCGCGCCGATGCGTTGCGTGACCTGAATCGTTATGACGAGCTGGAAAAGTTCCTCTCCACGATTATTTCCAGCCGGGCCACGCCGTGGGCCTACGCCGCTCTGGGCAGCCTGCTGTACAAGCGCAATCAGATTTCCCAGGCCCAGGGTGTGTATGAACAGGCACTCAAGGCTTTCCCGATGATGCCCGGCCTGTATGACGGGCTGGCTGAGGTGCTGGTCGCTCAAGGGGAAAGCAAACGTGCCCAGGGCGTGCTGGAAGAAGCGGTACGTCTGTCGCCGCTGGCGGTACGCCGGCAGATGATGCTGGGCAAGCTGGCGCTGAACAACGATGACTTCGACACTTCCTCGAAGGCTTACCGGCATGCGGTCAACCAGGGCCAGAGCTCACGTTACAAAGACCCGGAGAGCAACCTCGGCCTGGTTCAGGCGCTGATGAACAAGAACGCCGGCAACGGCCTGGATGCGCGTACCCGGGTCGAGATCAACACCGTGCTCAGTGAAGTGGCCAAGGAAAACGTCGAGGACCAGGGCCTGCAGGTCCGCGCACGGTTGATGAAAGCGGCCAGCCTGCAACAGGCCGGCGACGCCGAGACCGCTGCCAAGCTGACCGAACAGGCTATGGCCCGTCTGGACAAGATGGAGCAGTTCTTCTCCGTCGAAGCGGCATTGGTGGTGGCGACCCAGTTGCAGCAGCTCGGCCAGGAATCGGCCGGCACCTCGATTCTGAAAAACTGTGTGGAGACCTACGGTGATGACCCCAAGGTGATGCAGAGCGTGGCGCGCCTGACCGACGATCCGGCGGTTTTGGGCGCGGTGACCGAAGCCGTCGACCTCAACCGCCAAGGGGTACGCAGCTATCAGGCTGGGCAGCTCAGCGAAGCCCTGGGACAGTTCCGTCGTGCCCTGACATTGCAGCCGAAGAACATCAGCATCGCCCTCAACACCGCCCAGGCCTTGCTGCGCATCGGTGGTGAAGCACCGCCGCCAGCAATCATGGACGAATGCCGCGCCTGCCTGACCTGCGTCGCCGGTATTCCCGAAAGCGACAGTCGCTATGACCGTTACCGCAAACTGCACATCCGGGCTTTTGGCGCATGAACCAGGACAATCAGGGGCTGGATTTCTCCACGGTGATCGCCTCCACCGTACATGACATGAAAAACTCCCTGTCGGCGCTTACCCAGGCCCATGGCCAGTGGTTGGCACGTCTCCCGCAGGATCTGCGTGGCAGTAGCGAGCAGGGGGTGTTGGAGTACGAAGTCACCCATCTCAATGGCATGCTCGTGCAATTGCTGGGGCTGTACAAACTGGGCGTCAATCAGTTGCCGATGTGTCCGGATTATCACGAACTGGACGACTTCATCGAGGCGCAGCTGGCAGCCCAGCAGAACTTGCTGCAGCACCGCGATATCCTCGCCAGCTGGCGGATCGAAACGGCCAGTCCGCTGGGCTTTTTTGATCGCGAACTGGTCAGCTCGGTGGTCGCCAACGTCCTCAACAATGCCATGCGCTATGCCGGTCACACCTTGCTGATCACGGTGAGTGACGAAGACGAGCAACTGTTGCTGAGCATCAACGACGATGGCCCGGGTTTTCCGGCGCGTATGCTCGAGCGCCAGCACGACTACGTGCAGGGCATTGAGGCGCAGAGTGGCAGCACGGGACTGGGGCTGTACTTTGCCGCGCGGATTGCCGCCTTGCACGAGCGCAACGGGGTAAAGGGGCGGATCGAGATCGCCAATGGCGGGGCGTTGGGCGGGGGCTTGTTCAGGCTTTATTTGCCGTGAGCCATTGATCGCGGGGCAAGCCCGCTCCCACCGGGGATACACCGAACCGGTGGGAGCCGGCTTGCCCCGCGAAATATCTTCCACTGGTCGGCTTTCCACTGTGTCGCTTGAATCCCTGGGTGAAGGGGTCTAGTTTTTTCATGTGGGAAAATTTCCCACAAGATAAAAAGTACAAGAATACCCAACGATTTCCGGCTTGATATTGCGTTTCTCACGGTAATGACCAGGAGACGGAAGATGCAGACTCATCGGCTGTTCAAGAAGGCTCTACTGGCGCTGGCCATCGGCGGCGTGCTGTCGGCCTCCCTCGTTTTGATCCCCGATTCGATTACCCAGAGTTCCAGCGCCTACGCCAAAGATGGTGGCGGTGGTGGTGGAGGTGGTCACGGCGGTGGTGGCGGT
>Ga0247819_10000130_pt1 | contig 45628 bp, 51 predicted proteins | sample 13C_Xylose_Day6_FD_193428 | JGI IMG/M metagenome (GOLD analysis project Ga0247819, IMG submission 193428) | Soil microbial communities from agricultural site in Penn Yan, New York, United States - 13C_Xylose_Day6 | ecosystem: Environmental > Terrestrial > Soil > Agricultural land | place: USA... | reverse complement strand
GTTGTTGGTTTTCCATGGTACTTCTATTTTCCTAATAGATGGTGACAGAAGGTCAGATAATTCCGACCTTCTCTAAAACTTTATTCTTCCGTTTCTTCTTCCACGCCGTGGATGAATTCGGCGAAATTCACGACGATTTCCGGCGTATTCATGTTCTTCTGGAAGTCCAGGAACGTGGAGAGATTCGGGTCGATGATGTCCAGCAGATTGCGAGGAACCGGAATCCATTTGCCGAACAGGAACGTGGGCAGTTCGATTTCGGCATCAGGATCATTTGCGCTACGCAAAAGCTTGGCCTGATAACCCCAGAGGCTTTCCTGGTCGAATGCGAGGATGGCAGGCTGATTGCCCGCAATCACCAACCAGCCGCTCGTGGTGTCGTGCTCCACGATCATGTCGGGCGTCGTGGTAAAGAGTTCCATGTCCAGAGTCGAAGCTTCCACGAAAACATCGTGGGTATCGCGACGGAACATGGATTCATTCCACAGACGAGGAACGCTGCCCCACTGCTTGGAGATCCAGGCATGGAAGAGATTGGCGTGCTCTACGCTGATCGTGGGGACGATCTGCAGAGCGACGTACTTCTCGACGTCCGATTCCCACTGGGGAGGATTCGGGATGCCGAGGATTTCTTCGATGCGAAGAGTGGGTATGATCGGAGGAACATCCCAGAGCTGGTTGATGACAAGACGAACATCGTCCGGCACATCGAGGTTCATCGAATACAGCTGGTTGTTCGGCACCAACGTAATGACCACGCTGGTAACTTCTTGAAGAACTCCACCCGAACGGGTAACGCGCAGGGAGATTGCCAGGTCACCAACGAACCCAGCAGCTTCGACATGGCGACCGACGATGGGAGCGATGTGTTCGGTGATGAGTTCAGGCATCTCTTCTTTCGAGAAGCCGGCAAAGCCGAGGGAATGCAGTTCCAGCAGGATGGGATCCCAGATACCATCGTAGTCGATGTCGTTGAGTTTCATACGTAATCCTTATTGATGCGGTTTTCTTGTTTGAGTTGCGTGACGATGGCTTCGATTTCTTTCGGCACCGTCAGTTTAACGGTTCCATCGAACTTCCATTTCGAGATGCCAACATGAAAGTCGTTAGATATTTCGAAGGTGAGCTTACCCTTGTACATGGTCTTCCATGACAAGTTCAGCTTCTCGATGTTGTTGTCCAACTCAGTAAAACGAATTGCCATGCCGGACACGTCTTCGTACTTATGGTAGAGCTCCAGTTTGCGAATGAGCTTCGCATAAAGGTCTTCTACTGCATCGAGGGTAAAACGCAAACGGTCATCGTTGAGCCGTTCGGTCAATACCATCGGAATGTCGTTACTCGTGCGAACACGAGTCATAAAGAAGCCGCATGCGGCGATGATAGCCAGCACGATGCCAAATGAGATCGCGATTTGCATTTGGAATAAGATCTCCTGATTAATTTGTGTATGGTCGGGTATGTTTGGGTTAGTAAGGACGGTGTGCTTGACCTTTCCTACGAAGGCGGTGCTCAATTTCGAGTTGCTCCTTACGATGAGGAATGAAGAAGTTAAGGACCTTCCCGATCGTTCGGAAAGTCCAGTATGTCATGGCGGCCAGAATGACCAACATGCACAATGCGAAGATGACTTTGAACATAGGGTTCCTTTACAAGTGGTTGAGGATCCTGTCAATTTCCTTATTGGTTTTCTTGTCTGCCTTTTCCCAGGAATAGAATATCCATGCCATGCCTCCAATAAAGAGAAGCATGACAATAGAAATCGAGACAAACAGAAAAATCTGAGCGGCGCTTGACATTAGTGAAAGAGCATAGAAACGAGGGGGCGGTCGACGTATCCCAAAAGTGCCGACAGATATTTGACTTTGTGAGTACGCCAGTTGTAGTATTGAACCGGGTTATTTGCACGAGTCGAAAGGTAGTCGTGATGAACATCAATCACAGTGATGTTCGGATACTCACGTGGATATGGAAAAGCTACCACGTCGCGATACTTGTGAGTCCATTTCTGTTGGAAGTAATCGAAACCACCTCCGCTGGGATAAGTACCAGTCCAGCCATAAAGACTGATAGGCGCCAGAATCTTTGGTTCTTTGAAATCGACACGACGCGAATCTGCACTCTCCCAACCATTTGGAAAAAGACGATTCAGGTTCGTGTCAAAGATACGGCGACGACGGTCACCATCGTCGTTAAAGCATTTGGCGCCTTCGAAGGATACTCGGATGAAAGGCGCCTTCGAGACCCACTTATTGAGCTCTGGTGCAAAGCTGTCGATGACGTACTCGCATCCATATATGTCGTGCATGGGAGTTCTGAGAAGGTCGTTCGTCAGACCGATCGATTCCCGGAAAGAGACCATCATTCCTTCCGCATCGATCTCGCCGCTGACAGGCCAGATAATCTTGGAAGGATCCAGTTTTCCTTCTTCGACAAGCCCATGTACCATGTTCAGCATGAAATTCGTTTTACCTTCGGATCTCATGCCGCTCATTGCTGAGAAAGCAATGAGTTCTCCACGACGAAATCCGCCTTGGTTAATTATGGATGCCAGGTTTTTGGGATCACCCATTGCTTTTTCTGAATCCTGTTTGGTGATGTCAAATGCATTGCCGATATTGATCTTTTGGTCAGGCACGTAAATCTCCATTGTTAGGGGTATTCCCTAGCATGATATATGTCTGTAGGTATTTACAGTTGACGATGTTATGCCATCAATAAACACAAATAACCGGTTAGAGCTATGCTTAATCTTACTAAGTACAAAGCATCCTTGTCCGGCCTCACGCAATGGGCTAGACAGGGATTCGCTGATCAGGGAGATAAAAATCTAGATCTCCTGAATACCAAAGCAAACATGACCACTGGTCGATTTGTGGCATCTCAGGAAGAACTAGATCAAACGAAAAACTCTCCGCCCAATCAGGGCGACATATTCAATAGCTGGTATCGATATAGTCACCAAGTGGGCAACGAAGCCCAGCCTGCGCTCCCAGATGAAACTCTTACCTGGACATACAGTTCGGTAACTGATGTAATTCAAAATACCACTAACTCCTCCTCGTCGATCGGGATTGTATCGCCAGGAAAATACGACCAATACCTACTGGATGCGAAGTTGTCATCGACTCATGGCGATGATGACACGATCGGTCTAGTACTAGCCTGGTACGTAGATCCGCTTACTAAAAGAGAACACACGCTTACGTTGGTGCGTAGTCCGGGCGGAAGCGGGCAAGGTAACTTATACGCCATTTGGTACAATCACTTGCGTACTGATCGAGTTCTTATTGCGAACATGGGTCCGTTGGTTACGTGGGGAAATGGTGCCAATGGAGGACTGTCTTTGACAGAAGCTGGTTGGGTAAGTAATACGCCAGGATGGGGAACCACTCCTACTTATTGGAGCAATACTGGCGGCACTCGACTAAAAGCGGTTCGTAATGGAGACGTCTTTACTGTCACTACGAGTCAGTGGGCATCGTCCGATACACTTGACCCAACTACCGAATTCGAATTGGATTTGAAAACAAATCCTTTATTGGAAAAGTTCAGGGGTCCGTGCTCTTACGGCTTCATGACCCAGTCGCAAGCAAACTCGCGCTGGTCTATTCTGAACTTTACCAACCCCCAAGAATACATCTATGACTTGAAAAATGATCAGGTCTGGGAATACGTCGACGATGTCTGGGTTATTAAGGCTGGAGCAAGCATCGACGACATAAAGCCGCGTCGATTGCTCTACAATCCGACCACCAAGAAAATGTTCTACTTCCACGATCGTGGTTCCATCGTGCGAGTTAGCACATCTAACATCTAAGGTCTAGACATGAATTTGACGAAAATGAAAAAGTCCTATACCGATCTGATGACTTGGATCCGTAAAGGATTTGCCGATTCTGAATCGAATATGTCATCATTACTCGATGACAAAGCGAACACGAAGACTGGTCGGTTCGTAGCCAACCAGACAGAGTTTGATCTGACCAAGAATTCCCCTCCTAACCAGGGAGAAGTGTTCAATAGCTGGTACCGGTTCAGTCATGCAAGAACGACTGAAGCTCAACCTGCCAATGCTGCTGAACTTGGTACTTGGACATACGACTCTGCTCAAGACACTATCCGAAACACTACCAACTCTGGTACGTACATCGGTGTAGTTTCGCAGAGTAAGTATGATCGGTATTTGCTAGACGTGCTTCTAGATTCTACCGATGCTGACGACGATACGATTTCCGTAGTTCTTGCTTGGTATGTAGATCCGCTCACCAAACGCGAATACACTCTTAGTGTTCTGCGTTCTCCTGGCGGCAACGGCATTGCTGCACTTTACTCGGTCATTTATAACTACTCCCGTAGTGACTCCAAGATGATCCTTAACGGAAACACGACCGTTAAGTGGGGTAATGGTCAGCCTGGTTCCATGACGATCGATGAAGCTGGTTTCCAGCAGAACATCTGGAACTGGAACAAGATGGAGACTAACTACGGTGCTCCTGGTGCAAGACTTCGAATCGTTCGAGAAGGCGACCTCATTAGCATACAAACTACGCAATGGGGAACACCGGATACCATCGATCCTACTACGCTTCTCACTATCGATTTGACAAGCGACCCCCTGCTTGCCAAATTCCGAGGAGAGCGTTCCTATGGATTCTCTGCTCAATCCCAGGCTTTTTCTTCCTGGCGAGTGGATAATTTCACTAACCCTAAAGACCGCATCTACAACCTGAAAGACAATCAGGTTTTCGAATACGTGGATGATGTATGGGTTCAGGTTCCTGGTGAGACGATTGACTCGTTGGGTAGTCGGCAAATGCTTTACAACCCGATTACCAACAAGATGTTCTATATGCACGATCCTGGTTCGATCGTACGTATGGACACCACCGATCTTTGACGGCATAAAGCCTACTAGTCCCGAAAGGGACTAGTAGGACTATGCACGATTAGTACAGACCGTCGGTATCGAACGTCTTACCTTCGTCGTCGCGTTCAACCGCGTTGACGAGATACTGCGTGGAAGGTGCTTCTTGCGGAGACGGTTGCAGTGCAGCCAGGCTCACGCGATCGGCCATGTACGGCAAGGGCAATTCCGTAACCTTCGGGAATTTGACATCGTTGACGATGTCAAACATGTTTGCCGGAAAAGCGGCCGAGTAATAGACCCATGCCTTCAGATCGTCAGGACCGAAACCGGGGTTTTCGTGACCGTCAGCGTGCATCACATCGACCCAATTCGTTTCCTGTTCGACTGCTTCGTTCAACATCGTGATAATGATGTCACGATTGTTCTTGAACGCTTCAGCGCCACGATCGGTTTGGACCAGACGAGTCAAAGTCTCACGACCGAACGGGACGTGGATTTCGAATTCGTCTTGAGCGATACGTTGTACTGCGTCACCAATCGGAATGAACGTGTTGGTTGAACAGATACCGAACGTCACACCGAACGATGCCGAGAACTGCACACGTTCCATGATCAACAGAGCGACGAGATACAGGAAGATATCGTCGTAGATCAGGTACTGTTCACGCGGTGTGAGCGGATACAGCTTCGGCGCCAGCTGGAACAGCGCCCAGCGGTGAGCACTGATTGCAGCACGTTCGAAGACAGCAGCAACCACCACCAGACGCTGCAGAGCTTCCTTGTCTGCCAGCACATCTGCCATGACCTTCAGCGGTTCTTCGAAAGACTGCTGAACGATCTTGGCATACGTCAATGCATGGATCGATTCATTGTCGGCAATGCGCTGATAACCAGTCCAGACCTCGGACGAGGAGACAACAGAGCCCAGAATGACCGCCAGGGTATTGGCAGCAGTCGAATCGGTTTCCCATTGCCAGGCGATCGTGCGGATCATGTCCTTGGCAACCAGCGGGTCAACCTTCTTGAATTCGACAGCGCACATCTCGAACCGGAATTCTTTCTCGGTCCAATCTTGCACGCGCAGCTGCTCGTAGAGCTTGGTGTGGACAGGGTACTGACTCGTGATCGAATCGGTCAGGCCTCGAGGCTTGCCCAGAATGATTGGAGTGCGTTCGTGGTCAGCCAGTACCGAATTGAAAATCGCTTGGTTAATGTTCGTCATAATTTCGAATTTAGGCTATAAGGGTCAGGGTGGAAGGAGACTAATAGCCTCCCTCCATTCCTAACGGGTTCTTACACAGAACACCCTGCGCAATCTGCACGTTCGTCCGATCCGCCCATTTCGGCCATCAGACGAGCAGCGAGTTGCTCGGGAGTTTCTTTTTCGGTGCTCGTACCGAAGATACTTTCGGTCGGCAGTTTGCTGTTGGTGTCGTCAACCGGCATCTTCGTATTGAAGTAGTACACGGTCTTCACACCCTTCTTGGTACGATCGAGTTCCGCTTCCAAGAGTTCGGTCGAAGTCAAGAGCTTCATTGCGGCTTGCTTGATTTCGTCCTTGGTCTTGCCTTCGGTATCGGTCGTAGTCATACGACGGTTGAAGTCGACGAACGCGTCTGCCGAGATTGCCTGGTCGTTCCAGATCTGGAATACGGCGTACCAGGAGTTCATGTCCGTCAAGCTCAGGTCATAAACAGACTGGTAGAAGTACGTCGAATCGTCTCCATAAGGAGCCGCCCAGCGCATTTGGCTCTCGCCATCGGTCTTGAGCAGCACCAGCTCACGAATCGGATAGATACTGTTCGTAGCCGCCAGTGCCTTGGACGAAGATTCGCCAGGCATGTACGCGCAGATCACCGTATGTCCAAGACCGCCATTGGCGATGATTTCCAGCTTCTTGGCAGCCCAGTCGTAGGCGTATTCGAAGTTGGCCAGCGTGAAGGCATACGGCTTGGCGTTTTCATGCGGCAACCAACCATCAGGACGCTTGGAGCGTTCCATCCAGTCAGGGATGCCACGTTCCTTGGACAGTTGCAGCGATGCATTGACCAAGTGCCAGTAATGACGTTCGGCGATACGGAAGCCTTCCTTCAGACCTTCTTCCGAGTTGTACTTCAGGCGACGACGTGCCATGTGGGTAGCGACACCCATCAGGCCGACAGCTGCGTTCATGCGCTTTTTCGCAGTCACGCCGATGTGGGGCAGGATGTATTCGCTTTCCAGGATGCAGTAGTCGACCAAACGCAACGAGTAATACGTCGCATCAGCGTAGACTTCTTCGCTGAGTTCTTCTGTCAGGTTGATTGCAGCCAGGTTGCACAGGGCGACTTCGGGCTCGTACTTGACCTTGATGATTTCTTCCACGGTCACCGTATCGGTGTAGTGGGTGAAAGTCATACCGACTTGCAGGTCTTGTGCCGAGATGCGGGTCTTGCGATGGTTCAGCGGCTTGACCACTTGCGAGGCATGCAGCTTGTATTGCGAGACTTCGCCTTCGGCAGTACGGCCGACGAAGTGAATGAAACCAACCAGCGTCGTGGAGTACAGATCGCGCATGGCGTCCGGACCTTCGTAGGCACGAGTATGTTCGGAGATTTCCATGCACAGGTTCGAGCTGTGGATCGGATCGATGAACGGCGTGTTGCGGTTCATTTCATCGATATTGGCACGATAGATCGTACCGGTACTGGCCCATTGCGTCATTGCGTACAACAGCAGGTCACGAGCATCGAACCAGGTCTTGACGAACTTATCGTCCGCTTCGTATTTCTTGTAGATCGTGATGAATTCTTGCAGGTCATCGCCGTAGAACGCCTTGTGAAGATCCGGCGCCGTGTTGATGTTCCAGCAGAAAGCTTTCTTGTTTTGTGCGGCCAAGGCGAGGAAGTAACCGTTTTGCAGGAAAGCATAGTGCGCTTCACGGTTGCTCTTTTCGCCAGCGGCACGAGTATCACGAAGGCCGGCGATGACGCGAGCTTCGGGATCGAACGATTCGAAGAACAGGTTCAGTGCGCCACCGCGCCCGCCCTGAATGTTGGCACGAGCATGTTTGCCCGAGGCGCCGTAGTACGGCAACTTGCCGCGGTGAAGGAAACGACCCTTCTGGACGGGTTCGCCGATCGAACGCGTCATGGTGTTTCGGCCCAGACCAGCAGATTGCGTGGTCATCATGTATTCGATGTGATCGGCAGCAGCCAAGCTGAAACGATCATCGGTCGAAGTCATCAGGCAGCACGAAGCATAGCCGCGATGGAAGGAGCCGAGGTTGTTGTAGTTCGGAGTCGGCGAAGACAGGATCTTGTTCGACTTGTGGCGATACATGCGGATGACGTGTTCCAGGCGCGTACGGCTTTCGTAAGGCGTGATAGCATCGCAGTCCTGGATGGTCGTCGCGAGACGATCCTGAGGCGTTTTGGGCAGCTTCTCGAAGACCGTCATGGCCATCCGCATATACGTGAACTGCTGCGTCTCGTATTCGGTGTCCGTATGGACGGTGCGCATTGCGTATTTGTTTCGGAATTGCTCGTGCGCGAAATGCGGAGTCTGAAGATCCAGGTCATGATTGATGACTTGTTCCAGGACTTCCAGTTCTTCGTCGGAATATCCCAGGTCACGCATCAGGCCCAGTTCGTTCAGATCTTTCTGAACTTTCTTGATGGTCGGCATGGTCTTGGAACCGAACACCTCGTTCTTGATGAGGGTAGCGGTCAGAGCACCGGCCAGCAGGTAATGCGACCAAGAGCCACCGGCGACGAGCTCGTCGATGAGCGCTTGTTGGAGTTGGATACTGGTGACTTCTTCGGGCAGCTTCTTGACCACCGACAAAGCGATGGTGGACCATTGAGCTGCACTGATCTTTGAGCCAGTCGCTTTACGGACCCAGGCATTAAGCTTGGCTCCGTTGAACGGTTCTCGGGAACCGTCAAGTTTGACTACGGTTTGAATCATGTCGATATCCAGGGATTAATAACTGCGAGGTTACTGCGCTGCGGGGGTAGCAGGCATGCGGGAAGCGAGGATACCGGAGAGGATGGAAGTGTTCCAACCAGCGGTCCAAACGCCGTCGTTGTTGATGATAGGAAGCTGTCGCAGATCCGAAGGAATCTCTGCGCGCTTCTCCGGATGGAGCGCCAGGTCGACAGGCACGAATTCGATGCCTTGTTTGTCGAAAATCTGCTTTGCCATGGTGCATTGCGAGCAACCAGGGGCGCTGAATACGGTGAGAGTGCTCATTTTCTTATACTCCGTTGATACTGCTTCAGTTAATGGGGAAGGGGACTAAAATTTAACAATCTGAAATTTGAGCCGCATAGGCTACGCACACCCAGACGACACTTTTTGTGCGTCCGGAAGTGCTTGAGGTGGTGCTATGTTTGTGGCTTCCAAATCATTAGACAAAGAAAAAATGACATGTTCCAAAGTCCCTGTAAAGTACCAGGAACATGTCAAATTTCACTTAGCCGTGAGTCCCATTCGAACTCTGATGACACTCAATTCAGAGACTCCATCGAGCTTGGTTCGGAGTATTTCCATGCGTTCCTCTTCTTCGAGCATATTCCGATCTTTCTTTTTTCTTTGATCGGTAGCGTACTCGTTTATGCTGAACGCAATGTTGTAATTGGTTTCATGTTTACCGCGTAGTTTTACTTGAAAGCTGCGATGAAACAACTGATTGATGACGCGAAGCGCTGTTAACATTTCTTCGTCATTTTGATTTAGATGTAAGATGGAGTAACCATCCAGTTCTATCTTTCCATACTTACGGAATTTCCGCACGATGGAATCTCGGTCTCTATTAAAACAGGACCAGAAATCACTCAATATCAAATCAACCAGGTGCTTGACCGAGTCAGATATGGGTCCTTGCTCAATGAGGCACTGCGAAAAGACATATCGGTTAGTCTTTCGGTTGAAGATGTTCAGAATCTGTCTTTCTGAGCACAGGTTCATGAAACAGTCGTACAGGGCCTTAAGACAGACCAATCCTACCAGTGCTGTGAAAGTGTTAAGGAAGGGAGTGTCCATGATTTTGACAAAGAAAAAAGAGGGTGAAAAGAATCAGGACTAGAGGCGTTAGCCTCTAGTCCATCATCCGGTTATGTGCTTACACGATGACGCGGGCCAGCAGAGCGTTTTCGCCCAGATAGCCACGCGACAATTCGATCACACGACGGTCGCGAGTAGCGACCAGGAAACGCTTGGCCGGACCGGCTTCCTTGATGACCGTATTTGCCAGGTCATAGAAGAACGGCACGTTTTCCGACAACAGCTGACTTGCCACATCCGGGATCATGTCCAGGTTCAGGTTCGCAGCACCTTCGTTGATGTAGACCAACTTGGTCTCCACGCCGTAGGTACGGCTGGTCAGCGCCGGAGATTCGCCCATGCCGATGAGCTTTTCAGCCCACAGGTCAGCGGTCGCATCCGTGTGGAACGCGATCTTCAGTTCGGTCATGATGTTTTCGGCCAGCAGATCAGCATACGCTTGACCGAATTCATTGGTCAGGTATTCGATCATGTCGGCGTAGCTGTCGACGAACGAAGTCATGCCAACGTTCGGCACGGACAGGTTCTGGCGAACAACACGCATCACTTCCGCGGCCATGCGACGATCGATGAACATGTACGTGGCATGCGTCATGTTGCGAACACCATCACGCATCTTCTTGACGATGTCGGCCGGAGTCGTTGCCTTGAGGATCGAATCGACCACCAGTGCATCGGCTGCCGGCAGAATCAGCGTTGCCGTTTGCAGGGCCTGTGCCGTTGCGAGTTCGACGGCTTGTTCCTTGCCGCCGGTGCTGGTCCGGTTGTCTTCTTCTTGCATCACACGCAATGCTTCGAGTTGGACGAACAGATCGTCGTAGGACGATGCGACCAGGCGAACGTTCTGATCGACATCCAGACGACGCTTGGCATTGACCAGCTGAGCCACACCTTCGACGACGGCCGGCACTTCGATGTTTTCGTTTTCCAGAGCAGCCTTGAGCTCTTCTTCGCGATCGAAGGGCTTGGTGATGAAACGATTGGCGTTCTTCGGCGAAGTTCCGAATGCCAGGCTGGCGTGGTCGTCGTAGTTCACGGGAGGATCGATGTCGGTGATGTGGGAACGGGTGACCTGGAAGCCATCGGCCGAATTCTCAGCCAGGGTGATGACCCAGTTCAGTTCTTGGTGACGGTTGATTGCCAGCGGATGCGGGCATGCTTGAGAAGGTGCCCAGAACGTTTCATGGTCGCGGGCGGTCATTGCCAGTTCGGTCTTGTTGGTCACAGAGATTTCCTTATCAGGTGCGGCATTTGCCGATTCGGTTTGACGCTCTTCACGAGCACCAGGCATATGGGGAGTAGCGCGATCGCTGGACTTGTCGCGCCGACGATCATCGAAACGATCGCTGCCGCGGTCATTCGATTCTTCACGGCCGAGACGACGATCTTCGATTTCGTCACGAGGATCCGTACGATCGCTCTCGTCTTCACGATTGGAGAAACGGTCAGCAGGCTCACCACGACGCGATCCACGAATGGCGCCACGATTCGATTCGTAGCGTCGGTTCGACGAACCATTGTCGCGATTGGTGAAACGATCGCTACCGCGACCACCACGATCGTCACGGTCACGACCACGACTACCACGACCATTGCCACGACCACGTTCGCGCATCATGTCCACGAGACTGTCGTAGACACGAGCTGCTTCTTCGATCGCGCGTTCTTCACGACGTTCGATCAGATCCGGATAATCCATCGCGACGTTGGCAGTGGACATGCCGACAATCTTGTCCAGTTGATCCATCGCTTCGCGCAGATCACGAGAACGACCATCGGTCAGCTCGTAGTCCAGGAAGAAACCAGCCAGTTCGACCAACTTCTCGAACTCTTTGTTTTCGTAGCCGTTTTCCGACATCATGTTGAAGTAGAACGTACGAAGAGGAGTCTTCTCCGCTACTTCTTGGATGAGGTCGATGAGGTTTGCCACCAAGTCTTTCATGATGTCATCGACTTGGCGGATGGGATGCTGAGGCATGCGCGGCAGATCACGATCGTTGATCCGACGCAGGTCCAGCATGTTGCGTTCATTGATACGGGAATCGCTAAAAGGGAGTCGTGCCATTGTGCTATTTACCTATTGAGAAATTTGCGTTGAGTACGTTCTGTAACTTCTGCGAACTCTGGGTTTTCTGTGGTAATAAAACTATCTGTCAGATGCGCCCATGGGTTAGCCCGCGTCCGTCCAGTCGGACTCTTTTTCTGGATGTTAAGGAATCCACCAATCTGGGGAACGGATGCATCCGGTGCTTTCGTGGCATCGGCATTTCCATCACGTCTTCCATTCTTGGAGGTTTGTGGTACGAGCAGCGTCGTGAGCTTCGACACCATGTTGTCGCCTGGGATGGCAATCGAGGAAACCCCCGGACGGCCATTGGTGATTTTAAAGATATTTCCAGGTTTCAACCGTTTCTTGAAGATCTCCTCGATCGTGCGTTCTGTGAGCGGACGTTTCGGATCGGTGAGACTGCGACGATACGCCGTGTGAATGGCGAAGTTCGTCTGCACAATGCTGTACGTGATGTCATACAGCAGGTAATTCAGGATCGACATTTCCTTGCCGAACATGGACGGGATGCGATGCGCCTCGTTCATGGTCCACTTGGTAAAGTTTTCCATCACATGCACGAAGAAGTCATACGTCGACTCTACGTGAATGCCAATGGATTCCAACTTTTGCTGCGTGATCAGATCCATGTACTGATCGACACTCTTGAAGTGGTTTTTGATCTTTTGCGCCAAATCACCTTCATTCATGTCTCCGGTCCACAAAATGTGGCCCATCAGTACTTGCCACAACCACGTGGAATCCAGTTCGTTAAGAACCATACGCTTAGGGAAGTGATCGACCAGATAGAACAGGCTACCGATCATATTCTCTACGTTATTATTCCACTGACTGCGACGTACTGCTACTTGGAGCTTGGGTTTTACGTAGTCCAGACGCGGATTGTTTTCCGGCCTGACCCCACGAGACTCGCACACCACCCATTCATCGATCGGGTGAGTCTGGTCAGTGAATTCTCCATCACTGAATTCAGGTACGAAACCCAGATACTTTTTGAAAGTATCGCGCACGCCAAACTTGCAGAACAAGTAATGAGGCATGCAGGTAACCGCTTTGATCGTCGGCGTAAGCTTACGCATATCTTCGGTCTTGTTGTAAATCATCGACCATACCACTTTGGTAGATCGAGTTTCATTATCGACCATGAAGTCATAACGCTGACGTCTGAAGATCAGCTTGATGCAGAGCAGCTGTGCGAACACATTGTTCTCATCGGGACTGATCACGATGTCTTGCAGAATCGGACTAATAGCAAACCGACTGCCAGCCATCGTCATAAGGCCACCGGGTTCGCAATACGGAATATACATGTATCGCGGAGCCATGTCCTTGCCGTTGAACTTGAAATAGAACTTTGCCAACCGAACGGTAGTTGGCGCAAGATCGAATGCGAACTTGGGAGCACGCTTGATCTTGGTTTCAATACGCTTAGGCGTACGAGTGGGAGTGCGCTTACGAGCACCTTCACGATACTCTTCGACCGGCGAGCAATACTCGCTTTTGACATAAACCAATCCCGGAGGAAATTCCCGGTTGATCGATTCCCAGACTTGGTCTACCAGCTTGAGTGAGTGAGGTACATGGGCTGTGGCGATCCCTTTTGCGATGATGGGGTTAAATCCCGGTACGTGATTTTTCCGCATCTCGGCGAATGTTTCATCCACATCTAACTCCATTATTGGTATTAATTAATGAGCTTCCAAAGAAACGCACCAATCCCGATCGCGGCTGTCAGGAGTGGTCCAACTAACTTTAGAGACTCTGTGAAATTCTTCCTGCCGCTAGAAGATCTCTCGAGTACATCTGTGTCATAAGCTCTTTGACGTTTCAACTCGTTTTCGAATATCGTCGTCTTCAAACTAACGGACTCAGACTCAAGCTTATTCTTGATGCTGGTTTCTTCATAAGTGACTGTCCTCTTTAGGGACTCTTCCTTATGTCGATGTTCCTGCTCGCGTCGATCCATGTCCTGCTTATGGTTCTCTGCACGAATAAGTCGATCTTGCTCTTTGCCACGAATGTCTAAGAGCTTTTCCTCAATGGGCGACCCTCTTACATCGTCGATCCGGTTGTGTACAAAATCCAAACCGTCGATGTCTTCCACTGCGTAGTACTCAAACTGTTTGCCGGAGGTCTGATCTACACAGTTATAGGAATCGCTACTAAAAATATACAGCCCATCTCGGTAAGCGGCCAGTTTTGTAGGAGTTACATGCAACCACCGACTGCCTAACCGAACGTATTTCGGAGTGAGCTTCTGTGCGTTATCTATTAAGAAACAATATACACCTGCTGCTTCTGGAACGACATTTCCTAAACGTAGTGCCTGCGCTTCCTCCGAATGAGGGTGAAGTGGAGGTACTTCGTCTAGACTCAAAAGAACATTTACGCTCGGTAGGAATAGATTGTTGTTATTCTCCTTTAAGTGCTGGATCTTAATTCGAATGTCTTGCGTTAGTGTGATAGCGGGTGGGGCGCTAACACCTCGATCATTTCTCGACGTAGCTAGAAACTTTTCTCGGAACGCCTCGTAGCCAGGCCCTCCTTTCTTCTCGTTCCTCGAGAAGTGTCTTCTAAGTTCTAGTACTACACCTGAGCTCAGATAAGTCTTAACTCTTATCAGAACGTGATCGTCGTACTGTCTTCCTGCTGGTAGTAGAAAGGGAACATTATCAATCCCAATCTTGGTCACGTCATGCCCCGACTTGTTATAGAAGGAATATTCATGACTCAACCCCACCAGTCCTTCGTCTCTTTCCTCGTTGACAGGGTTGCAATAGCGCCCCTGTTCCGCACTCACGGATATTTCTGAGAGAGCGTGCTCCCAGATTGCTCCGTGTTCCAGACTGTCTTCGAACAGCTTGGAGTCATTGAACGACATGGCCTCAAGTCCTGGTTACTATTTTACTTCTGTGCAGATTAAATTAGTAGAGTAATTGAATAGATTAATGGGGGTACTATCCTCTCAATGATATATTCCTGAAATATCTTACATTCAAATGCATGCGGCATAAGCCTCCTACTCTCCCTTTCGGGAGAGTAGGAGATCTATACCTAGCTGTCGGTTTCGTCAGCGGTCCCTATTCCATCTCGAAGGATGGTCTTCAGGCAGCCTGACGATGAGAACCCTAACCGGGGTAAGGATTCAAACCGTCAAGCTGTCGCTCCGCGAAGAAACTGGCGAGCTACGCCGCTTCCTTCGTGTGCAGCGGATTGTCTTCCGACGAACCCGGAGCGCCTTCGGCCTGGCCAACCACCAGGTCACCGCCAACTTGCAGCGTGGCCTTGCGGGTCAGGGCTTCCTTCAGGTTCTTCACGTAGATGACGCCCAGGATGGGGGTCAGCCAGATGTGACGGAAGGACGGGTGAACGATCAGTTCACGCGAGTGCGAGGAACGGCTCAGGTTCAGCGCGGCGACGACTTCCGGCTTGTTCAGCATCATGCCGTGGTTCAGCGGATGCGGAACGCCAGGCTGGCTGGTCGGGAAGTTGAAGGCGATGAAGATCATGTCGCGAATGCGCTTGTCCGGGGACATGGCTTTCGCGTACGTGAAGTCCGGGCCGACCGTGCGGGTATCACCCACGACGTTGACGTACTGGGCAGTTGCCAAGTCCGTACCGATGATGACCTTCGGCAGGGGAGCCTCGGTACCTTCGAACAGGTTGGCAGCAGCTTGCCAGTTCGACAGCTGCCACAGCTTGTACGAAACGATCTTGGTCGTGTCCGTGATCAGGCTGGTGATGTCGGCGTAGCGTTCGTGCTGAGCGACCGTTTGCGGGATGACCAGCAGGTCCAGTTCGACTTCGTCCAGGGTCGGTTCGACCAGGTAGGACGAGATGCCCAGGAATTCCGGCTGACGTGCGATGTAGTCGTTGCGCTTCTGGTAGCCGCGCAGCGTTTGCACTTCGCCCAGCAGGGTGGTCACGGCTTCGTTCGACTGACGGACCTTGCACAGGTACGACAGAGCGGCAGCGTGCAGCGCATCTTGCGAGTCGCCGTTGGTGATCGGACGTTGCACCGACAGGGGCGAACCCAGCTTCACGCCGTAGGACATACGGAACGTGTTGAAGTCCACCAGCTGGCCGAGTTCACGCAGGTTCGAGTTGACCTTGCGAGCATCGACTTCGAAGGCGATGACTTCGGCGCCCTTGAAGACGTTGACCAGAGCAGCGTTGGCCGGATCCTTCAGCGTCAGCGATTCGCCAGCCGCGTTGCGGATGGTGTTCAGCTGAACCTTGGACGGCGTGACTTCGATGGCCGAGTCTTGCAGGTTCACGTCACCGCGGATCGACAGCGACAGGAATGCCGTGTTGGCGGTCGGGCCTTGGAAGGCGGTCAGCAGCGTCGACGTGGCTTGGTTGTGCAACGCGGTGTTCTTGCCGATCTGGACGTTGTCCGTCGTGAAGTTCAGCTGCATCGTGCGGGTCAGACCCTGCGGAGCTTGCAGGAACTGGATCATGCCCATGCCTTCGGCTTCGACGCGAACGACTTCCTTGGTGGCGCCGTCAGCGCTTTGGAAAGCGATGTAGAAGGCCTTCAGGAGGACGTTGGTGTCCAGCGCGTCGGTTTGGTCCAGAGCACCCTTGGCGATCATGGCGTCCGTTTGCGAAACGCGGAACAGCGAGGTGCGGATGCCGACAGCCAGCGGAGCCGTGTTCACGGGACCGTTTTCGGTGTCGATGACGCGCGGGGCGACCAGGTTGGTGTCCACGAACGAATCAGCCGTTTCGGCACGGTACACCGGCACGATCAGCAGCATGTTGTTCTTGAGGATCGTGTGATCGATTTCCGCGTTCACGATGTTGCGACGATGGAAGTCGGTCAGGACGTTTTCCATGTCGTAGCGCACTTCGTCGTACACGCCGATCAACGGGATTTCCATCGACAGGGCGTATTCGTCCGGAGCCAGGTTCACGGTACCGAAGAACAGTTCAGCGAAGCTGTTCTGCGTGGAAGTGGCCAGGGCGTAAGCCGCGGTCAGCTTCATGATGTCTTCGTTCGGCTTCGTGTCGTACGACTCGACGGTGGCCTTGCCCAGCTTGCTGGGGTCGATGCCGCCGCTGTCGGGCGAGAAGACGTCGTTCCAGGCCTTGGTCACGCCGGCTTGCTTGTTGCCCTGACGGGTCAGGTGAGCACGCGGGTTCATGGCCGATGCCAGTGCGTAGCCGACGGCTTGCATGGCATGCTGGTGGGTGTGCGACTGCATGTCAGCTTCGAGCTGACCGTCTTGGCCGCGCTTGGCGCCGATCATCGACAGAACCTTGCTGCCGCGAGCGAAGTTCGTGCAGCTGTCGATCAGGTCTTGCATCGTGCCTTCGACCTGGGTACGCAGAGCCGACGATTCGAACGACTCGGTCGAGATCATGGCGGCCGACAGTTGACCGTTTTCGGAATGGTCCTTCAGCTTGCCGTCGGCCCAGGCGTTTTGAGCCATGGCGATGGCAGCAGCGGCCAGGTTGACCTGCGCGTGGTCAACGGCGCGCGGATTGAATTTGGACATGATTGCCTCTACAGAAATTTTTCGTGATGAAAAGGGAAAGACAGAAGAACGAGAAAATGCTTACGTAAGCAGATTGGTGTTCGGTATATCACCAAACAATTGTGTTTTTTATTTGCCCAGCGATTCGAGTTCAGTCAAATACAAACTGAACCAGTCCGATTGCGCAACTTTCGACTTGTCATAAAACGCTTCGAGCTTTCCCAAAACCGAGCGAAGGATGGCGAGTCGCAACTCTTTTCGTTTTTTAGAAACGTGTTGTCCCATGATTCCAGGCTTGACTGACAGGATGATCAGTTGCTTGGAAACGGAATAAACGCTATAGCATTGGGAAATGTCCGTGAGAACATCGCCCGCCGACTCAAGCTCTGCATAGATGAGGTCTTGGCAGAGTTGAGCTGAGAGATTCCCATAAGAATGGTTATTAACCATGCGATTGAGACGTTGCCACGCGTACTCATCCGCATCGTTGAGTTTGACATTGTTGCCACCTTCACCTGGGAAGCACCAGATGTAGCCAGCAGAGCGAGAATACATGCCCTGAATGTTGTTTTCCGGAAGACCCAGAACGCGGTTCAAACCTTCGTCACTGAACTTGTCCAGTGCGACGATCTGATCGTTGTTGAAAATCTGGCGCATCTTCGAGAAGTCCGTGATGTCGTCAAGCTTTCCGTGTTTGGCGATGGTGCGAGTTGCCCAGTCGGGCAGTACGACAATTTGCTCACCAGGATTCACAGCAGTGATCAGCATGATTATTTGTTCCAATGAAGGTGTACTAAAAAATTAGTTTCAAGGCTCTTTATCTGAACCCCGAACACATACTTGCAGGATACCCGAATGACTCCCCAAATGAATCCCCGTCTTCTTCTGATTAAGATCATTACCCTGCTGCACCTGGAGACTCAGGTGGAAGGAGAAGTCACGAAAAGCACCGACCTCGTGGAGAAACTCCTCGAAGGCATCAAATTGCCTGAGGCGGAAGTCGGCCTCATAGTGTCGGAGCGAGACATCATTGGTGGGCTCTACAACATTAGCCGCAAATTGATGGTGGCTGTGGGCGACAATATTCCCACTGCACAAGACCTCTTGACAGAGATCCGGCTGCACTGTGCTACCGAGATTGACATCTACGAAGCATTCAAGGAAGGCATCTCCGGAACTCTGGATGCAGAGACGCTGAAAAAGCGTATCGTCTACCAGCGCCGCGAACTTAAAGCCTTTCTATTTAGCAGTACCGCGATCAAGCAAGTGACCGATGCTGCGTACAAGCTGAAGTTCAAGCCGCACGAAATCGAAGACCAAGATACGTTCCTTCGGGATTTGGCCGCCAGCATTGAATCCTCGATTACCAAGTCCGACAAGAAAGATGCAGCCATCCTGAGCTCCATCGACATGGGTAAGAAAGAGACGGTGGTCGCTGCTGCTTCTCGTGTTCGTGATGAAGATAGTGGCGTCGGTAAGTTGTCGACTCACCTGCAAGGCCTGAACGACATGTGTAATGGCGGCTTTCGTCGTGGTGAGTTCATCATGACTTCGGCACTGCCGCACATGAACAAGACCGGCTTTGGACTGGACGTGTTTGAAGGAGTGGCTCGTTTTAACGAACCCTACCTTTTTGACGTGAAGAAGAAACCGCTTCTGCTTCGTATTTCATTCGAGGACGATGTGGAAATGAACTTCAACCACTTGTTCAAGCACATGTGGGAACGCGAGAACAACGAAATCGCTACCACTGCTGACAAGGATCCGGAAGCCATTGCCGAGTACGTCATGAAGCGTATGACGGAAACCGGCTGGCACGTACACATGCACAAGGTCGATCCTTCCATGTGGACGATCTTTGACGTCTTTGCTTTTGTTCGTGAATTGGAAGCGGACGGTTACGAAGTTGCTATGTGTATGCTTGACTACATGCGCAAGATGCCTACCACGGGCTGCATGCAGGGCGTAGCAGGCTTTGACGTTCGTGACATGGCCCGTCGTAGCCGTAACTTCTTTAACAGCCGTAAAACGACGTTCTACACGCCGCATCAGGTTTCCACTCAAGGTAAGGAAATCTCCCGCATGACGCCTAACGGCTTCGTGAAGATGCTCCCCAACGGCGGCTTCTATGACGGTTGTAAGAGTTTGGACGCTGAGATCGACTTGGAGATCTTCCAGCATATCGAACAGCTGAATGGTCACAAGTATCTGACCCTGCAACGCGGCAAGCACCGCAATGCTCCTCAGATCCCTGAAGACAAGAAGTACATCGTCTATGCCTTTAACGACATCGCCGGTATTCCTCCTGACATTGGTAAGGAGAACACGGTGTTGCGAAAGGTCGGCGGCAAGCGTCAAGGTCAGGAAAGCGAAGAATATTCGTTCATGGACTAATGCATATCCTACTACTCCCAATGGGAGTAGTAGGCTTTATGCTATCTATTTTTGAATCTTCCTTAACTCTTTCTGAGTTAAGAATTTAGCGCGAATGGTCTTCTTTCCGAGTCTCTTTGCTTTAGCTAAGCGATGAAGGCCATCCAATACAACCAATCTATTCTTTCCACTAACTCTTTCTTCCGTTACGATAACAGGAACGGTTAAGTCGGCCTTCAGAATCCGAACCTCATCCGGCTTGGCGTATTCTAACACCCAATCTACTTCATCGATCGAAACGTCGTATGTGGGACTATTTTCGGCTAACGAGATAAGATCGTCTACTAGGTACTTCTTACCCATCGATTCTGCGTACGATTCACTACCTTCTTTGTAAGACATGGCGGCACCTTAGTTGCGTTACATACGAGTTGTATAGGTTTTATGCTATGACATTTAGGATCTTCTAATAGAAGGAAGCATTATGACCATTAGTGTAAAGACCGCGAGTGGTCTTAAGAGAGTATCAAAAGTAGTCACCAAGACTGCCTTGGGTCTAAAAGAGATTTCTGACATATTCGGAAAGTCAGGTAACTCAAAGGTTCGACTGTTCTCATCGTCGCGTTGGAGCGCTGTTAATGAGCTCCCAGCGGGATCTCGAATGCGTTCTGCGGTAGTGGCAGGCAACGACAAGATTTATTTGTACGGCGGAGGCACAATTGCGAGTAATGGAAACGTTACTGGTAACGCCAGTGACCTCTGGACCTACACTCCCAGTACTGGAGCGTGGTTTAAAGTTGAGCCTGGTACTGATCCCAACTACGTCAAGCTTCTGGATCCGTATGCGGTCACGATAGGAGACTATCAGTACTTCATCGGTACCAAGATGACTACCACGGAAACGTGGATCATGAGGGTACGCGATCTTGGAAACAACGCTTTTGAATTTGCAAGCATCATGGTTCCGGGTAGTCCGCTGAGGGCACACGGATGGGCGTTTGCATGGAATGGCGATATCATCACCGCCGGCGCTGGTAACGAAGATTACATGATCAGAATTACCACCGACATGGTGACTGTGTCTACAGAGTCCCTATCCAAGACTGGCGTTTCTACTGATTACCCGGCAGTTGTTCCGTGGCCCGGCTCCAATCAATTCGTCGTCGTAGGTGGTGAGCGTCTGAGTACTGGTGTGCAGGCTGCGGACTGCCGCATGTTGTCGATAACCGGTTCTTCCGAACAGTCTAGCCCTATTCCGGAAAGCATAGCTCAACAGTCCATGGCTTTTGACAATGACCATTTCTATCTCTTTGGCGGCACGCACAAAGATGGTGTTTACACTCCTCGCAAAGCTCTCTGGAAGGCGGACTTCATCAGTCGTTCGTTCGAGGTCGATGATGATTTTCCTGGCGATCCAACAGTACTTTCGGCATCGTGCGTTCTGAATGGCTACTTGTACATCTTTGGTGGTAAGGTTGGTTTGAATACCACCACCAAATGTTGGTCGTACAGGCTGTAAGTCAAAAGAAAAAAGCTACTAGCATATCCAGGATACCCTAATGGGTATCCTGGATAGTTGGTATGTCCTATAGTTGCATACCTAACAGTCTGCCACGAATTTGGCGCGTATGTGCGGTAGAGTCCGTCCTGAACTTATAGACAGGTCTTGTTTCTGATGGATGCCTTATCGCTACATTAGGAGTTCTCCTAAAGCGATGAGGTAAATCAGAAGAATCATTATTGAGATTCGGTTTGGAGGTTAGCTTCTCGAGCCTTTCTAGTTCAGCGTATTCTGAACTAGATCTGAGAATAAACCCACTAGTATGCACTAGCATACGAAGTACCTCCTGCATCGTCGGGGCCTATCCCTAGATGCACACGTTAGTAAGTGTAGTAGCACTTACTAACTAGTCTCACTCATCGAGACCGATGAGCGGAGGCGGAAATCCACCTCACCAAAAATTCCTTCGGGAGTCTTTGGTGAGGCATTTCTTTCTTTATGCCGCATATTTGACAAACATAGACCAATGCCAGGATACCCACATGGGTATCCTGGATATAGGCTTTATGCTTCGATGCCGAATGTCACATACATGATCTTGGAAACAAGACCGCGAATATGCATCTCACCACGCCAGTTAGGCGCAGCGTGATTTGCCGCAAAATACTCGGAGATGTCATCCCATTCGAATACCGTGTACGGAAGGTTCTTAAATGCCACATCGAGAACTTCCGTACCGATGGGCCATGTTCGAACATACAAACGTTCTCCGTAGGAAACCTGAACATCGACATGTTCATTCTCAAACTTAGAATGCTTCTTCAACTCTTTAGATACTTCGGAAGAGAGAAGCTGCGTGTAGATCCGATCGAACATGGCATCGTTGGTTTCGCCACGCCCGCTGACTTGGCCATTCAGAATTGCCAGGATGAACTCATTGCGTTCCAGAACGCCAACCCGCTTTCCAACGAGCTTCTCATCAAAGTCATACAGATCCATCCAATGGTGAAGGTTCTGCTTGATGGAAAGACTTTCGCGACGCTGAACCGTCAGTCCTTTACGGGGACCAAAATCCAGGTTCTCGTAATTGGTCGCCCACTTAACGTGGATGCCGGCCTTATGACCAGCAGACAGATCTGCCTCATCGAAGCTCGCAATGAACCGATCGATGATAATACCACTCCATTTGGTTTCGATCAGTGTTTCATTGAATGACAGCTTGCCAGAGTACTTGGCGCACATTTTTGCCAAGACATCCAGCTCCGATTGCAGGTCGGTGATGTTCTCGTTGACGATCAGGTCCAGTTGGCCGGTCACCAATCGGGTATGGAAAATCGTGATAAGGTTCTTGTCCAGTTTGTCGAATGAATCGCCCGCACTGGAAGTACGATGATTGGCCAGGGCTCGGGCATTGGCCGCAATCTTCCAATTGGAGTAGGTGCTATTGATTTCGCTAGCCTCTACATGAAAAGTGGCTTTGATCGCCGACTGACCACGGAAGGAGGCAAACTCCATCTCATAAGTCACGATGTCCATACCGCCTTCGATCAATTCGAAATTCTTTTTCTTGAAAGAGATCCAGCGCGGTGCTCTGGCGATTACCATCTCGTCGATGAAATGGTAATACAGAGGAGTTCCTTCCCAGAACTCAACTTGCTCCGCCGTGCGGATCTTCACAGCAACAACACTGTATTTGGCCTTGATCGACGTCTCGATGTTCGTGTCGTTTTCGGGCAAAAAGGTAACTGCTTGTTTTGCTTTCGTGGTTTTAAACATGATACTAATCCTTTTTATCTTGGCCCCTCATGGAGGCAGAAGGAAAAGATGGCATAGGAAAACCTCCCACTAACAGCCATCGTCGTTAGTGGGAGGTGACTTACTTAAACCTGAGAGAACATATCAGGCTTAGCATTTTCCGTCTTGAGCGCGAGCTGAACTGCCGCTTTCATGGACGGAATGATCACCGTGTCACGTTGGATCATCACCTGGGTATAGGGAAGGGCCAAATGACGCGGGTACAACTCCAGGAAGCTCGAGAGGGACTGTTCGTACGTATGGCGACCAATGAGGAACTGATTCACCCCGGAAGCATTGGGAAGGAACTTGGGAGTTCCCCACACAACCTTCATATTGACGCCATCGGCAGTGCTGCGGATCTTGGTGATCGTGACCTCATTGCCAAAGAGCGTCCGGTTATTGACGCCCTGATGGTCGATGCGGTGGTTACCGGTAATGTGAGCAAAACGCTTTGCAAGCATCTTCAACGCACGTACTGCACCGTAACCTTTCTGTTCGAACTCCGACAGATCCGACAACACAAACGTACCTCCGACCAATCCACCACCAGCCAGTGCGATAAGGCACTCTTGCAGGTGATAGAGGTCACCCACCGGCTGGTTCTCCTTACTCGAATCGAAGTTTTCACCTTCGATCGGAGCATTCAGAGCGTACTGGTTGAAATCAACAACATTGGCACTGAATGTACCAACATTGCAGTCACGGAACTTAACGCGATAATGCAGCGTATATTCCTGCTGGCTGGTCTCCAACTTCGTGACTTCCGTGCGATCGAAATCGATGGAGATAGAATCCCCACCAATAAACGATATCAGGCAAGTCTGCACAAATAGATGCGGCATCACGTCACTCGTGGGAGTGAGGTGTCGATGCGACGGATCCGTGATGTAAGCCACTACCTGCTCGGGGATGGACTTTTCAGTCCTTGCCAAAACAGGAATATCAATTTGCCCAAAGGCGATTTTGATATCGTGACCAAAGTGCAGACGGTTACCAGTTGCTTTCATGATACTATTTCCTTGTAATGTGCGTATTTGTACGCATAAGGGCGGTGGGTTTAAAACCGACTCTACATGACCACCATTTGTAGAGTCGGGTACTACTTCTTTACTTCTGGCTTTCGCCGATCACGTACTTCGTGAGCGACAATGCTTCGCTCAGTGCTTCGGCACCAGTCTTGGCCTTTTCCGTTCCGGGAACGATCAGGCTGTCCTGGCAGACGCGAACGTTGTGCAATACAGTCACCCGCTCTTTGATGAGGTCGTTGATGTGAGTCGCCACTCCCAAGTAAGCAGCCTTGGGAACCGAATGGTGTTCACCACCCACGCGCATGAGGTCTTGATACTCGTGCATGCTGATATCAAACTTATCGACTTCCTGTTCGATGCCTTCCTTGTCGTTCGAGTACAGCGTGATCACGATGCGATCCGTCTCGGCGGTCAGGTTGACAATGACGGGGTTGCCGTTCAGATCAGGCGCCTTGATCCACGAATAGAGATCAGCCAGGTGACGTTTTGCGATCTTCTCGCGGATCTTCTGGACTTGCAGACTTCCTGCATGAGCCTGTTGATCCAGGAAGTCCCACACTACATCGCGTTCGATGACTTCCACCGGCAGACCTTTGGTGAAGATCCAGTCCGGATAGAGATGGACGAAAGAAGTGAGGTCTTGTTTGACCGTGATGCGACCTTCCGACTTCACGCTGACGGACATGCGACGGCTCTTGCTCAGTTCCTCATCGCCCAGGAGAGGATAGGTCCATACGACATGACTCGGCTTGACGAGAGAGCCGACCGAGTCGTACAACGACAAGCTCACCGAGAACGGACGAATGGTTTCGTATTGCTTGGCTTCGAATTGAGGCCATTCCGAATTGGCGATGGTAAGAATCGGAGTCTGGAGGTATTTCGCCAGACCGACCACTGCACGCTCGAGCAGATCAGGTACGTAATGCTCTTCGTGAGAAACCAATATTTCCAAGCAACCCGTCGCCATCTGGCGCAGGCCGGCATGCAGAAGTTTGGCCACCATCGGTTCGATGGATCGTTCGTTCTGCTGCTTCTGGGCGCTCTCGATGAAGGCATTATCCGCCCCTTTCCAATGGGCGTAGTGGTAGCCGATGATTTCGGAAGAGGGAATCTTGACCATGCCCAGGCAGAGGGCATTCAGGTGCACTGCATAAGTGCGGTAGCGACTTTCCAGACGAACGTCTGCCAGGCAGAATTCGATCACGTCCGTGTTCGCCAGAGTGACAACGACTTCCGCCGGAAGCTTCACGTCCAGGTAACGCTTCGGTTCATGCGACACATACCGGACGCCGAGAGAATCGGTGACCACCGTCTTTTTCAGTTCGGCGGGCAGGAAACCTTCGGTAGCGGAGAGAGAAGTAAACATGGTGTATCCTTACATTTATCGTTACTGAACTTTGTCAGCGATATTTAGAGGGTGGTAGTTTGGTAGAGCTAGCCCCAGGACACTACCAGATCCTGAGACTGACTTACTTAGACGACTTTACAAATGGCGATCGTCATGACTTCTACTGCTCTTTCGTAGTTCGGCAAACGGTACGTACCCAGCTCCGTCGGAATCTCTTCCTTTGGGATCTTGGTTTCCGGAACCATCAGGCGATTGAGGTAGCTCGTCTTCATGACTTCTACCGTCACGTCCCTGCTGCTTCCAACATCGGTCACGTCAGCGCTTATGCCGCGACCATGATCAGTGAAACGGAGATTATTGACACGAATGCCTTTGTCCTTGAGCGCGTTGTCCAAGAGCAACCCCAGCTGGTCCAGATACATTGCACCGATGTGATTCTGAATCGTAGGCATCGTCTTGTACTGGTATTCCTTCATGAAACGATGAATGATCGTGCGTTCCATGACCACGGTCGGAACACCCGCATTGAAGAACTTCTTCGGATACAGTTCCGTGAAGCTGTGCAGGACCTGACGCACGGTCATGTTGGGCATGCTGCACAGACTCGCGAAGAAGGGAGGAGCCTTCTGACGAACCGCCCAGATGACATGATTGTCTGCATTTGCACGCAGACTGATCTTCAGACGAAGCTTGAAGACTTCGTCACCATCATCCATGTCGGAGGTGGTGTTGGCGTCGAAGGAATAGCTGTCCCGGCCAATGTAGGTCGAGAGATACTGCGCCATCTTCTCCAACTCTTTCATGAAGTCGTAGGTCGGCGTCAGGCTTTCATTGGTAGCCAGTTCGGCAGTACCGCTCAACAACGCATCGAACGCGAGTTCAGTAACCTTCCGGCAAGCTTCGCCTTCGGTCATGCTGGACATGAGCTCATTGTCATCATTCTTGATTGTGTCCGGATGCACACGAAAGAGTGCCGTTTCGGGCACACGAATGACAGCCATGAGATAACCACGCCAGAGCAGCGAGTAGGCGTACTCAGTCGAATTCTCCTGGCATATGTGTAACTCAATGATGACGCGGTTGAAATCGGTTCCCGGATTTCTTGGAATCGGACCGTCGCTCAGCGTGAGAATGGTCGGAAGATGGTAATTCACCACCTTGGAATTAGCCGAAGGCCGGGTGAACTTGGCGATTACCGTTTTTGCTTGTGCGAAGTGTTGCATTGTAGTTTCCTTTGTCGATGTCGGCAATTGCCGAATAGGAGTTGTTGAGGGAAACCTTCCCTCGGAGGTATTCGTAGTGCTTAGTCTTGCGCTTCGTCCATGATCTTCTTTGCGTCTTCCGAGAGCAGGAATTCGCGAGAAGCTTGGGTGATGCTGTAGGTGTCGCCGAACTGTGTCATGTAACCGTACTCGATCAATTTCTTGATCGATGCAGCGATGAGTTCAGGTTGGCGGCCGAAGCTCGCATACAGCCTGGCGTCCAGATCTTCAACCTTGATCGGACTGTCGCCTTCGGCCAGCGCCTTCAGAAGCTGGATGTAGACATCGCGGGTCTGCATGACTTTCTGAGGAGTCGGTTGATGAACCGGAGGGATCATGCCCCCAGCTTGCATCTTCGACTTTTTGGTCATATTCAGGTAGTTCATTCCCAGCGGAGTGACTGCGAGAGTCACCCAGTTGAGAGTTTCTTCCGTCGGCTTTTCACTGACCTTGAAGAAACGCATTTCTGCCATGCGGGCCACGATGTAGGGAAAGAGGCCGGGATACTTTCCATTGAACCGTTCGGTCAGTTCGCCGTAGGTAAGCTTACCCTGAGCATCTGCCACTGCTTGCATGATGTCTTCGCAGCATGCACGTTGTTCTTCTTCGTGATGGACACGACCTTCGCCATTGGGTTTGGGTTTGACTGCGAGAGAGAACGTTTTACGGATATCCGCAGAGGTGTTGTACTCAGCGTCCAGACGAATGCGTTCCAGCGAAGACTGGCGAACATACGGGAAGAACATCGTGTCAGCTTCCTCGTAGTTGGGGACGAGGACGTTTCGGATGAAATCGCGCGGGACGAACGCGTATTCGTCTTGCACCAGATTGCCGTGGAAGCGACCATGGATGACGTAGACCTTACTCCAACCCTTACGACGGGCGAAGCGTGCTGCGATGATGGCCAGGCCTTCGGAAGTGTGTTTGGGCTGCACTTCGTAGGACAGAAAGACCCTGATCGAGCGACCCATCACTTTGATGACGACAGAGCGTGTGACACCGTTTTCTTCCTTTCGGATCGGCGTGTTGTAGCTGTTCAGAAAGAGATGGTCGGCAAGACCATTGGTGTTGGTCGAGTCAGACGGTTTGCATTTCTTGGACATTCAGTTTCCTTTTAATTGGAGGTAATAGGAGGACTAAAGGGGTAGTCCAGCGAATTATATATCGGTGTAAAATTCTAAAAATGGAAACAAAGAGCATAGGTCCCAATGGGCTTTTTGGCCCATGTTTAGTGGAAGCTTATTCTTATGATTGTAGAAAACATTCCCTATGTGGAGTAAACCATGAGCGTGTCCGAACATAATCACGATCAAGAATTTCGTGATGATATCCAAGGCGATATTGGATCTCATCTTGAGCAAGATCTCGCATCTTTTGACAACGACGTAAGTCAAGTCAATCGAGCAATCGATGTCGCCGAAGAACTTCAGAACACACACGATCGCGTAGCTTCGCTTGAGAGCTATGACCAATCGATGAGTGCTTACGTCATGGCCAGTGCCAATGCGCTTATGCGAGTAGCCAATATCGGCTACAAAGCAAAGCCGAGTGTCGACCTGCAATCCCATCAGTTCACTTCGAAAGAAGTAGACCTGCAATCCCTCACGTCATCTATCAAGGACTTGTGGCGAAAGATTGTGGAGGCGATCAAAAGTTCTCTGAACTGGATCGTGGCTTTCTTCCGACGTCTGTTTGGCATGAACAAAACCAATGCCACTAGGATCAAAAAGCTTGAAGAACAAGTAGAGCTTGAGATCGTCGAGGAAGCCCAAGCCAAGACCAAGGCTAAGAAAACTTCTACCACGAAGATCTTTCCTGAAAAGACCACAGCTCCTGAAAAGAAAACTCCTGCGGCAAAGACCAAGGAGAAGACCAAGACCGAACCGGAAGCTACCCCTGAAGCTTCTACCGAGCCGGTTGTTCAGAAGAAGGAACCGGTCGTGGTGAAGTGGACCCATGCCCTGGATACCTTTTATAGCCACACTACCGGAGTGCCGAAGTATAGCCGTCTGGATGAGATGAAGAAGAACATCGCTCATCTGAACAGCACTTATACCGCATGGACGACTGACGATTTCAGACTGGATTTCTTTCCCACCAAGGCAAAGAAAGACTTCCTGAAGAGTATCGGTGCTCCCTCTTTGGAAGGCTACGTAAGCGATGTCGTTAATGGTGAAGTCGTGGTCGTTTCTTCCGACCGCGTCAAGCCGGTGAATATGGAACCTGTCGAAGTTCGCTACTACGTGGTAGACATTTCGATGAGGACTGTTGCCGCTGATATCAAGTCTCCTCACGTTGGCAGTACTATCAAACTTGAATCCGAAGGGATGCAGAAGCGTGAGATGGTTCGGTGTCTATCCGACTTCCAGTCCGAGGTCCTTCGACAAGAAGCCCTCTTGGAAGGAATGGTGAAATACATCAATAACGAGATCCGTAATTCTCCTACCGAAGAGGGCGGAGCAGCGGCTGAAGTTATCGCTCACCTTACTGGTCTTCGGTTCCTTCTGAACGGACCTTCCGTTCGGTATGTCTCGCTCTGGTCCACGACCATTGCCAAAGCGACTACCGAAATCAAAGAAGTCCTTTTCCCCAAAGTCTAAATAGACACAGACATACCTCCCATAGGCCGAAAGGCCTATGGGAGTCTATGCTTACGAGTGGGCAACGTCCCGCAGAAGCAGGGCACTGAGGTCGCTGGCTACGCTATTCAGTGCCTGATTCCACATGGCAACGTAACGTACAGCAGGACCTGCTACGAGGAATTTCAGACCAATCAAGTTAGCCTTGGTAGCTGAATCTTTTTTGGAAGACTTGGATATCTGATCGATCTTGGTTTGGCATTTCTTGACAAACGCCTCGCACCAGGATTCCAGTTCCTCAATTGCCTTGCGATGTTGCTTGATATATTCAAGCATGGCGCCGGCGTAGACCGAACCCGTAGTAACGGTAATTTCCTTACCGACATTGGGAGGGATATAATCGGCAGCAACGACCTTCATAACCACGCTCTTGACGAAGGCTTCGGCCGTATGATCGTCGTAGACGGTAGGTGCCTGAGGAGGCCCGTAAACGAGAATGACCTTACCGCTGATGGATTCACTGACGTGACCCTTGCTTCGATTCGGAGCACCGTTTTCTTTGAGAAGACCACTCGGAGCAGGCATCGTAAAGAAGTCAGGCGTGAAGACCGACCTGCTTTCCCAGTTCTCGTAAATCGACTTCAGACGAACGATGTTGCGTTGCATCTGAGGAAGAGAATCGGTGTTGTTCTTCAGGGTCTTGGATTCGAAGAGCATGTCCATGGCAGCCGTCCATTTGTATTGGAAGGTCTTGGCCGCGTTCTTGTTTCCAGAAGGAGTCCCAGGCGCTTTTGCTGCCTTCTTGGGATCTTTCTTTTTCGTTTCCTGTTCCTTGACGATTTCTTCGATCTTTTCGATCTTATCGTCGGTGTTCTTTCCGATGCCGAAGATACGTTTGAAGAGTCCGACGACCCATTCAATTGCTTTCTTGATGGCAGAGATGATACTGTCCCATACCTTCGATGCCGTCTCGCCGATCGATTGAAGATCGGCTTCCTTCGAGGTGAACGTGTAGGACTGAAGGTCCGGACGAGCAGTAGTGCGATGACCGATATTGGCCACTCGCAGCAATGCGTCAACGGAGGCTTGAACCATACGACTGGTGTCCTGGTTGTAGGACTCCATCGATTCGATGAGTTCTTGCTTGCCTTCGAGTTCGTCGACGACGCCCATGGCACGATCGACTTGTCCCATGTCTTCGTCAAACGCGCTGAGGTCTTGTGTCACAGCGGAACCCGCTTCGCTGTGAAAGTCACCACGAAATTCGTGGTCGTGGTTGTCTTGAGACGTACCCATTGTTTACTCCGTTAGTTATTTTACCGACTACTAGGTGAATCCAATCATAGTACTGTTCGAAAAAATAAAAGCATACAGACACTCCAGGATAGCCACGTGGCTATCCTGGATTATCGTTCTTTCTTAGGCCGCTGCCAGGTTGTCCGTCGGACCTTCACGAGTGAGAAGATCCTTCACGGTAGGCCAGATGGCAGGCTTCTGAGGACCCTTGGTTTCCAGATCCTTGAACTTCATGTTGGCAGCGACTTCGCGACCGTCCAACGACAGGCGATAGCCCATGCCTTCTTCGCGTTTGAAGCATTCGACATCGCCCAAGCTGACCATTTCGTTCAGTACTTCGACGATGTCCAGAAGATGCAGGTGTTCATTGGAACCTGCGACGATGTCGCCCGCTGAGAGGAAAGGTGCAGGAACCAGATGACGCAACTTCGCTTCATCGGACATGGATTGATGCAAGACCTGCATCACGATCACGTGATAATGCCATTTCATTTTTTCTTCCTATTGGAGAATGACTTCGAGTTTGTAAAAGTGGGTCAAAGGAACATCGTCCATGACTTTCGTGATAACTGCATTTTGATACCGGAAATCCACTTCGTCTTCACCGACTTGATAGGCGATGGGATCTCCCTTACTCAACCGGAAAGAAGAATAGAGTTCGACCGTATAACGTTCGACTCCACGAATCTTATCCAGGACATTCTTGATGGGGTTCTTGTGGACAACTTTTTTCAGTGTGGGATAAAGAACCATGTGGCGCTTATCCCGTTCGTTGTCCTTTCGGAAGTACACCGTCACGTTTACCGATCCGTATCGGGATACACCATGTGACCAGACGTCAGGCGAACCATAATGCCCGAATCTATGCCGGTGCTCAGAGGCACCATTTGCACGCTGTCCCAGTCACGTTCGAAGAACTCACGGATGATACTGGCGCCCGTCTGCTCATCGTATTCCTTGAAGAAACCGATGGCCGCTACCGACGACAGATTCATCGTCACTTCCCCCGAATGGGGATCGTGAGAGAACTTGGTGAACTTCACCAGCTCATTGACCTCTTCGGCCAACAACCGGAAGATGTCTTCCTTGTTGCGGACTTCACGATCACGAAATGCCATGATAGTAGGCTTGGAATTGATCTTGTCCAATATCAGCGAGCAGGTATTGACATTGATCAGATCCACGTTCTGCGCCTTCATGGCGACCGGCAAATCTTTCGTTTCAAACGTAAGCGACATACTTACTCCATTTACATTTTTGCACGCTGTCCTTCTTTGCAGAGGAAGTCGTGGTAATTGCGTTTCTCGTACTCACCGTACCAGATCTTGCGGTAATACGACAGCGGTTGGATGACAAGGTTTTGCGGCGAATACGTGATGTACTTGCCATACATCTCGCAGGCTTCTTCGATGGTGGTGGTCAAATCCACACATGCTGCCATGACGTCGGAGTAGCCAGCAGCACCGCTCACAATAACGGTGCTGCGTTTTCCAAGAGGAACGATTTCCAGCGTACCGATGTCGGTCAGAAAGACTTGGTTGACACGACAGTCACGATCAATCAGGAGTCCTGCTTCGACTTCTTCCAGGCGATTGATTTGCTTGGAAGTGTATGCGATCGACTTGTCCGACAACTGGCAAAGAAGATCGACTGCACGAGCACCGATCCCATTGGCAGGGATGAAGAAACCGAAGGGAGTGACAAGATCCAGTTCGGATATGGTGGACCGACTGCCACGTCCGAAACTACCGAACCCGCGGACATGGGCGACATGTCCTTCGCGTACCAGAATCATGTTGTTCATGCCGACACCCCCAGATACTTCATCTTCTTCAAGGAACGTTGTTTGATGTAGCTACGATCCTCGCTGACGGTGTGGTCGATGCGCGATACGCGCTCAATCGCACCTTCGGCAGAAAAGCCTTCGCCCATATAGACGATAGCTGCCCAGTGACCGGTACCGATCGCGTTGGGAGTTTCTGTATTCAGCAGCGTGTATTCCGCGTGGCACAGAACCCAGGCACCATCTTTGGTAACGACAAAGACAGTAAAGTCCGTTGCGGGCGTGTTGGACGTGAAGAACTTGTCGTGCAGGCTCTTGACCGTTGGCCGGCGCGGTCCTTCGCTTTGAAGAATGTCATCTACGATGATCTCGCCCAGAATCGAAGCGAACTCTTTACCGATGGTCATGCCCACACCGGCAAATGCCACACGTCCACATTCGGACACATGAACCTTGTCCACTTTCGCGGACATGTTGAACCCTTTCTCGCGGGGCGTCACGACGCTGCAATCAGCAGCCAAGACACCATCTTTCAAGGTAACTAGCGACATAAATGCTCCGGTAACAGATAGGGGATTTCTCCCCTATCTGGACTACGTTGATTTACTTCGGATTAGCGCGGCATGCGTGCCGGACCACCGATGGGACCGGGCGAGCGGCCTTCGCGACCTTGCTTGGCAGTGGTGGCTGCTTTGGCGGCCGGCGTCTTGACGACATCGGTGACCTTGCCATCGGCGCCGAAGGTCACGTCGACTTGCTGACCCAGGGTGAACTTCGTAGCGACTTTCTCGACCGCCGGACCGCTGACAGTGACGGACTTCTTCTCGGCATCGATGCCGATGATCGTGGTCTTGGTCAGCGATTCGATGGTGATGGTGGTTTTGTTCGACACGGTAAAACTCCAGACATTGGAATGGAAAGAGGACCAGCACCTTATAGATGCTGGCATTGGAAAATTACTTCTTCTTCACTCGTTCAGGCAAGTCTCGCTTACCTGCCTTCTTGTCAGCCTCGGAAAACTCCCGAGCGACCTCTTGAGGAATACCTACTTTCTTTGCGAACTCAGGATTGTGTGCTGCTCCATCCATCAGGCGTTTCTGCGATTTGGATTTGCTAGGCATTTCACTTCTCCTTCACTGGCAGGAAAGGACCCACCTGCCCTTGGGTCTTGACATCCCTTCGGCATCGATTCTGGCACGCTTACCAGCCTCTGTAAGACGATACATGGATCTAGGGTACTTGGAGTCGGTTTCTTCCTTTCGAGAAGTCACGTATCCTTTATCTTTGAGCTTGGATAGGTATACGTGCACACTGCCACGTGCAATCTCACCATTAGAACGATCGGCAAGATCAAAGCCGTAGTGCTCGTACACCATGGGTTCCAGAAGTTCCAGAAGCAGAACCTCTTTGTTGGATAAGGCCAACCTAATCCTTATCCGGTACTCCGAGACACTGGACGTTCACCAGGTTCTCGAAGTCGTCCGATTGGAAGAGCATGCGAGTAGACAACTGCTCGTACGTAACTCCCGTATGACGAATGGCATCCATGAAGTCACTTCCCGAAACTGTCTTCAGAGAGGTAACTCCAGGTGCCGTATTCAGTAACTTCAACTGCAAGGTGTGTTTGCACGTTGCAGGGTCGTAGCTGATTGCGATGATGGTAAAACGAAACATTCTGCTAGTTATCCTTCGTTGTAACGAGCTTCGAGGACAGCGACGAGACGATCGACGCCAGTTGCATAGAAGATCCCACCAAGGGATTCGGTGAGTACTTTCTTGACTTTCTGTTCGTCAGCATTCTCCAAAGCGGAGCCCAGACGATCGACCACTTCCATCGGAACATCGTTCAGTCCAACTTTGTAAAACAACTCGCCCTTGTGGACGAAGAAGCTCGTTACACGGGTGCCAAGTCCGGAGCTGGGACTGATGGCATGGATCAATTCCGCCAGCACGTTGTATGAAACATTACCGTCGGAATCTACCGGAAAGAGAATGAGGCGCCCCATGCTATACGTCACACGGTAACGAAGTTTCTCAAGAACTCCTTCGGAGGTATCCGCAAGAGTACTTACGATAGCGACGTTTTCTTTCTTGATGCGGTAAATAGACCGCTTATCTTCGTTACCAACGACAATGCCGAAGTAGGGATCCTGCTCCCCGTTGAAGACGGCCTTGCATTCCAAGGAACCCATCACCCCGCCAGACAGAACACGACAATTCAGAATCGCGTCTACGAGTTCGTCATAAGTCTTCGTGCTGTCTTCGAATACGGCACGTGAATCGATTTTGGCGAGCTCCTTCCCTGCAACCTTTTCATGGGCGTCGATGATGCGAGAAATATTAGCCGCCGAGATGAAGGGATGCCACGAATCTCTGAGCATGTCAGCTATTTTGTTCTTAGGAGTATTCTCCAGACCTTCTCGGATGAATGACGATACAGGCAACTCGATCTTCACGTCATGGGCTTCGTAAACCAAAGCTCCATTGGAGAAAGACCAATCGACCTTAAAGCCTGCACCGGCATACGAATCCATCAGGCGCATAAACGTCGAATACGTGGTCTTTCCTTCTTTGTCTGTCGGGAAAACGGCCACATTGGTACCGATCATTATCGCACTGACGTCAGAGACCGCAATGAGTTCCGATCCAGGTTGGCGACTCAGATTGACGCAGGTCATATCCGCCACATGGAAGTGGAATGCCCGAGTCTCGCCATCGATTTCGAGAATCAATTCACGGCGAAGGATATCGGAACCAACTGGACCGATTTGTCCTTTCCATGCTCTCGCCATTCCATTGGAAATTCGCTTTGTATGGATGAGAAGGTCTTTCAGCTCTTTCATCGTACCGACTGCTTTGATATTGCGGAATTTCAGACTGGACAACTTAGTGTCGCCACTAGTTCCATGCTTGGTAACGCCATATCCCAGACCTCGGAAACGAGGTTCTTCGTCTCCTTGCTTGGGGGCTGAGACTTCCGAACAAAGGTTCAGTCTGCTGGGAGGATGTTTGGTGCCAAACACATGGAAAAAATCATCGAGAATCTTTTCCATTTCGGAATTGAGTTCCGGCATCATGCGCCGGATTGCCAGCGCTGATTGGCGAACTCGTTCGGGATTTTCATTGAGACTATCTCCCATCATTTCCAAGAACCCGATAGTCTTGGTCAGAGATGCCAGTAGTTGTTGTACTTTTTCGTAGTTCATTTAACGCTCCTAAAGTGATGATTGGTATTATTCATGCGTATGATATATGTATGAAATTTCCTATAAAGCCATAGACTAGATATCCGATCGGATATCTAGTCTATGATTACTTACTTCGTACTTTCCACAAACTGACCAGCGTTGGTATCGCTTGCCAGTTCGAGAAGTGCCATGTGATCGTCCAGGGAAAGGACGGGAGGTTTGGCAGGAGTTTCCAGAACCTGTTTGGCTGCTACTGCGAGTTTGGATTCACCATCCTCGTTCACGTGGGCCGAACTCATCAGGTCAGAAGGACTCTCGTACGGCATAACCCAGATAGGACTGGTACCGGCTGCCGAAGTTTCCTGTTTGCTTTGTATCATCGCCCGTTCGAGTTCCAAACGTGCGGCAGACTTCGGAGGTTCCACCGGCTTTTTACTCGGATCGTTTTCTTCGTTGATCTTTCGGATCTGATCCTGAGTCTGTCCACCGTAGACCACAATGACAGAACGATCTTGAGTGCTCTCGGAATAGATCAAAGCACGAACGTCGTTGTAGGACGTATTGGGTTCGCCATCGAACGCACGTAGCAGTTCGTTGCCTTTTGTATCGACGCCTGCCCAGCCGTACTTGACCGATTCAGCATCGATGTCTGACATGCTGGCGGTTTCTTCATTGACCACCGAACTGGTCGCATCCCATTCCTTGACGATGACACGTTTCCATCCGGCAATGATGACCGTACCACGACGCACCTTCTTGAAAGGCTCGGCGATCGTAGCGAGTGCATACGGTAGCGTGGGTGGCCACAAAGGCGATACGAACTGTCCGTCGATTACTTGCAGAAGACGCTCGTAATCGATCAGCTTGGCGAGCGTAAGTCTGCCTGTAAGAGAAGGCTGAGAATCCGGGAACTTGCGAATGATGTATTCGAGTTCCTTGCTCAGATTGATGATGGTCTCGATATGAAACCCTTGCCGTGAGACTGCCACGACGAGAGAGACTTGCAACTCCAAGAGAGACTGGGGAGTGCGATTAACGGCAAGTCCTTTGGGGAACTTCTGGTTTACTGCAATTTGGCGCATGTCATACTCCATGTTGGATAGTCATTAGATAACCATCTTCCATAAGCTTTTAATGGATGATACTCTGAACCATCCATACCTTCGTGAGATCATCATGACAGAAAGCAATATGCTTCTTACAAGAAAAAGAAGAGACATCGACCCTTCCATTGAGTTGTTTTTGGAATTCGAAGGTCCTCACGGAACTACTAACTTCAGAGATAGTTCCCTGTATGACAAGAACATCGTAGTAACTGGCGACGTCAGAATGGACGAGGTTCTTTATAAGTTCGGTAGGTCGAGTTGTTACAGTTCAGGTAACGGTGGTTATCTGACAGTTGCCAATGGAGTAAGAGGGGGTCTTACCGATCGCGATTTCTGCGTAGAAGCCTGGGCGTTGTGGGGTGCTGCTGGGTCGCTGGATTCAATATTCCAGATAGGTGGAGGATTGTCGAATCAGTACTCTGGAATCATCCTTGCTCAGAGCGGAGTCTACATGGCTAACGCCGCTGGTAATGGCTGGGCAACACCTACCAATACCTTTAGCGAGACAGTTGGCAATCATGGTGCATTCGAACATTTCGCACTGGTCCGCCGAGACGGAGTTCAGCGTTTGTTCTATAACGGACGAAAGCAAGGTGCAGACGTCAACGTCGATTTCATTCCGAACGCAGTCAACCCTGAACGGGTAATGGTATTGAACCAAGCGACTGCTGGAGCGTGGGGAGGTTACATGGATAACTTCCGCATTACGATCGACAACTATAAGTACTGGGATAATTTCGACCCTAGTACTCTGACATCATAAAGAAAAAAGCATAGACTACACTACCAGACGGGATATCCCGTCTGGTAGTTTATGCTGACTTAAAACAGATCTTCGGAAAAGAGTGCAAAATCACACACGTAGAAAGACACAGGATGGTTGACGATAATGTCGTCTTCCTGAACGATCCCACGATGTCGATAGACATGCATGGGACGCGTCTCTGTGTCTTCTGTCAGTAAGACAGCAATCGGTTTAGCTTTGACTGAGTACGTGGTTGGATCGGTAAAACACCGGAATCGGAATGCCATGTGAGCTGCGCGATAACGATTGACAAAGTTACCATGGTTGGTAACAAAGCCTTGCACACACTCCTCATCTCCGGATATATCTAGATGAGCATGGTATTCCGTACTCTGGGCAATATCGTGGTGTCGGTTGGGACGATCCACAACGAAGAGCTTGTTGTTCAGGTACGTTGCCGCAGCCACGGGCCACTCGTTCTCTTCTTGGGTGAGGATCCTTGCAGTAGTTTGAAGGAAGTTTATTACTACCTCATCCACGAAGCATGATCCATCCTTATCCAGAACGCGAGGACCATCACTTCCCTTTTCCATAAAGAAACGGAAAATGAAATCTTCGGTAAGGAAATCCTCAGCCAGCTTTCGCTTTGTGAAGTTGTTCTCACCGACTACATGGTCCGTCACGTGCCAGATGGGAATGACATAGGTGAACTGTGTTTCGTTATGGCGATACCGAACCCAAACAAAACGATCCGATTCCAACTGACTGGAAGCGTTGCCCATGGATTTGGTTCGATAGATGATCTGTCCCATCGTCAGAATGGGTTCACCCTTCTTCTCATGGAACTTAACGAATTCGGTAAGTCCGTGCAAGAAGAAGGTTTCGTAGCTGGCCGCGATCATCCGCGAAACCTGTTCGGCACCGAGAGACGCAAACCCTTCTGCATCACCCAACACTACTTGGTTGGCTTCGATTCGTTCGATAGTGGGGAAGTTATTGACAATGGTCCGCAACCAACCCCTGAACTCATCTTCGTACTCAAGAGCGCGAATTTGAGTTTCAGGGTTATAGTCAATGACCGTCACCAATCCTTCCGACTGGTGAGGATCTTTCTTTTGCATCAAGGTGCCTTGTAAAACTCCACGACCTCAGGAACATTCAGATCGTCGATATCGTAAAAGGATTCTTCGCGAACAACTGCATCGCTGACCAGATGAGGCGAATACAGCTTGCCAGTTGTCGGCGCCCAAACAAACGGGTATACGCGGCTATTGATTCCGATGTTGGCAATACCCACAACAAAGCCAGTCATGGCATCGCCACAACCATTCAAGTAGAATGAGATGGCGTCGTTGTAGTTCAGGCCGTTCATGAACGTACCGCAACCGAGAGCGTCGAGGTTGTCTTCGGGATCGAGATCCTTACCCCAGTCAGCAACAAACCGATGATGAATCAGTTCACGCGTTGCGGGATCGTAGATGTAGGTCCCGCATTTGGAATTGGGACCTAGGTGGTACATGGACACCACATAGCCGTAGCGCCAGTACGTAGGCTTTCCTTTCTGGATCGCCAGAAACCGAACGCCAATTCCGTAAGGAGGAGTCATACGACGATCGGGCATCATTAATGCCTGAGCATACGCTTCTTCCTCCGGCGTGAAGATTCGACCAGTACCGTCATCTTCGATACTGATTTCTTCTTCGTTGCACAGACCGGGAATCTGAACAATGGGGCCGGAGTTTGCCATATCACACCTTCATGACGACATTGACGTTGTAGAAGTCCAGGCCGGGCCCGAAGATGCGGGACAGGACACCGTACTTCCAGCGGTCGATGCGAGTGGATGCATCGATGATTTCTGCGTTGTGAATCTGAGCGGCTTCGTCCAGGTTGAACGGACCACCGCGTACTTCATCGCGACCTTCTTGCAGGACGAGAGATTCGTATGCCGATTCGATGATGGAATAGCTCCATTGCTCGAACGGCTTGCACTTGTCCTGGTTCAGGAAGTTGGCCGAGGCACGGGTCTGATAGAGTTCTTCCAGATCGACAAAGCCCACGTCGACCAGAGCTTCTTCCTTGGACTCGATTTCGAAGTCTTCCGGAACACGGATACCCACGAACATGCCGAGGTGGGTACGTTCGACATCGGTAGCCGACTGGTCCACGAAGAACGCAGCGCCATTGATCGGCTTTTCGTTCAGGGTTGTGATGTCACTGAAATGTTCCAGACCGGGAACATCCGTCAGTTTCAGATGTCGCGTAAATCCGTCAACGAGCTTACCCGTCAGACGAACTTCTTCATCGACTTCACGAAGGATGTTGCGTTGGATAGCGCGCATTGCGCCATGATCGACGATGATGGCGTCTTCTTCCTCGCCGATTGCATCGAAGCGGTCATGGGGATTGACGTGACCACCAACGCCGATCGAATAGTTACCCGCGATGCGAGCTTCGCCGCTGTTCTTGCCGCGCTGGTATACCCAGACCTTGATGCGGCCATTGATGATCTTGTAAAAGACCAGGTACGGAATCACCTGCATCCAGTCCAGATTGGTTTCGCACCAGCTGCGACGCACGAAGACGCTATCATCTTCGATGACCGAGGTAAGATCCGATACGGACAGGCCGCCTTCGGTGCAGAGTTCACGCAGAACATGGGCAGCGGGCACTGCCATGACGTATTCGTCTTCCTTGATGGGATTGCAGGCAGCGTAGTCGATTGCCTTCTGACTGATGTCCCAGATGGCGCCGATATCGGCACTGGAAATCAGCATGGGAAGGCGACGCATGCGATCGAGAAAGCCGGCATATTCGCCCGAACGATACAGTCGCGGATAACTGTTATCGCCTTGGCCGTCTTTCGCGAACAGTTCCACGTTGGAGAGGAAAGGCGTGAATTCGACGTCCTTTTCCAGATCCTGTTCGAGGAACTGCTTCTTGGCACGAACCACCATTTCCGGATTGTGCTGTCCGTAATGGAAGGTCGGGAAATCCTTGTCACTGGTGACCAGTTGGCGCATGTCCGATTGACACCCATCGGTGTCGGTCAGCATGGGAACGAGAGTGTGGACGTGACGGACTTGCTTGGTCATTCTAGATCTCCGAGATAATCAGGGTGTTCGAGGCGAGGGATGTGAAAAACAATATGGTCGAGTTCACTTGACGTGATTTTTCGTACCACCAAATTACCGCCAGAATGAATAAGCGTTTTGCGCTCAGCCATCTGACTGATGTTTCTCAACTTGAGGAATGCTCCGATACTCTTGGAAACAATCGACAAGTAAAGCTGGGCTTCCGATTCGGTTTGAAATTCACGGACCGGAAAGTTCGGAAGGTCGTATGAGGCCTGGAAGGTATTGCCGATCGTATACTTCATATCGGCCTGACCATCAAGGACCAGTACGAGTTCGTAATGGGTTTTGGTGCCCATTACTTTCTCCAGTTAGCCGCTTGCACGTTACGAAAACGTTGCACCGACTTATCTTCGTGAAAGACTTCCAGCGCAGACTCTACGACTGCTGCCAGAAGCCTTGGGTTAAAGAGATACGACAATTGATACACGATGGTCACCTTACGACTTGGGCGGCAGTCCGATATAAGAATCGTAACCAAGCACCAAGCGCTTGATGGACTCCGGATCAGACGTCAGATTTTTTCGGACATGGATTTGGAACTCTTGGCTGTATTGGTCAGCCTCTTTGGTGAAACGCGATTCGCGATGAATCGTACTCCACTGGATGTTTCGAACATAGGCATCGGCACTGAAGAAAGTGTCGGCGCCTTCGGTACGAGTATTGACAATCGTCTCACGCACTACTTGGACAACTTCTGCCCGCATGGCTTCGCGATAGATCGAGCCACCACCCACGATGCTGATAATGGGGTTCTGAGCATTAAGTTCGCGAGCACGGATGCGAGCCAATACCATTGCTGAGGCAAAGTCCTTTGCAAACTCTACCGTCGGCATGCGAGGAAGATCAGCGAACTGAGCTTGGTTCCTGGTAATGATGATACTTCTGCGGCCAGGAAGACTACGACATCCCATGGACTTGAAGGTACTACTGCCCATGATCATGACCGTACCAGTAGTCGCACGTTTGAAGTACGACATATCGGTAGCCTGTTCCCAGGGCAATCCGTTATCCAGTCCGATTGCGCCTACCAGGTCGCGGCATACGACCAATTGGACAATCACTTCCATTACCCGAAGTGCCTTCTCAGCAGCCTCGTCTTGAATGGCACCCACCTCACGGCGGAACTGACTGACGCGCTGACTGATGTTCTCGCGCAATTGACCAGCTCGGCCGTACTTCTTGGCGATCGAGGTCAGATCGTTTACCAGATCAGCAACACGACGATCGTGACTACGATCAATGATATTCGATGACATTTCAAACTCCAGATTAAAGGGTAGGTACTCACTGTACGATTGAGTAACCAGGTATGATTTTAATTATGTTGCATAGACACTCCTGAGAGCGTGAGCTCCCAGGGGTATCTGACTATACAGTGCCATATAACTCTTCTTGCTGCCGTTTCAAGTCATCCGTACAGATAACCAGAACCTTACCGCTAGGCAGACTTTGAACAGTTTTGTGCATACGCAAATCCCATCCAATTACTTGCCCATACGTTACTCGCTTCAGGGGCTCTATCCAACTCGCGCGATAGATGACCTGGTCCAATTCATACTGCTTGTTCTGGCAATCTTTAACCAGCTCTTCCGAAACGGTGATGTTCGACTGTAATCGACGTAGGCGACTTCCCAGCGCAACGGTTCCTAACAGTACGGTTAGGCAAATACCGATGATTACACCACCGACGACCTGGGTCGCCATTATTGCTTCCATCTCTAGCCCCTTTCGCCGGTTGGGACATTGTGTTCCAGATGATTAGCGTTTGATTTGCGGCAAATCAAAAATAAAGAAGCATAGAGGCAGGATGGGTTTTACCCCATCCTGCTCTGACTTACGCTTGTTGCACGCAGATGTGCTCGGTGTCCGGATACTCGGGCAAGTAGTTCTCTCCATCATTCTTCAGAACCGTGGTGGCTTCTTCACGATAGATGTCGAGCTCTTTGTTCGAGAACGGTTCACTGACCAGACCCAAACGCTTGTCGCGATTCAGGTTCTGTTGCATGGCCTTTTCGATTGCTTCGGCCAGAGGGTAGTGGACTTTCTTGATCTGTTGGATTTGGGATGCCATTATTCCGGGGTCCTTGCGGCGATGAGTGCTTCGGCGTGATCGATGATGACGCCAATGGTTTCAGGGCTGCCCAGGATGGTGATCATCGTATCGGGCACGTAGTCTTTGGTGATGAACTGCGAGATGCGGATGTGGCTGACGGACTTGACCACATCGACATTACCTTCGACGCCAGCCAGATAGTCCGTGACGAACTGCTTGGCTTGTTCTTCGGTGTAGTTCTTGCGATCGTTCTGGACTTGGCCGGCCAGGATGGTTTCTTTCTGGTAGTAGGCCACGGGTTGCAGTGCGGTTGCCATGTTAGGCTCCTCTGAGGTTGAAGTGATCGAGAAGACGTTGGATGTCTTTCTGACCAGCAGTAAATGAATGGACGCGAACGTGTTGGTTGCCCGTCGCATACAGAATGACTTCCTTGATTTCCAGCAGCTTGGCGCCACGGGAATGCAGGGAGGAGTTACGTTCGTTTTTCAGACGAGTAATTTCCTTCTTGGCTTCTTCCAAGGAGTATTCAATTGCGGTATTGTCCTCGGGGTGCAAAACCTCACGATTGGGCAATACCTCCAAACGATTACGTACGTACTTGATCATTTCTTGACCTTCTTGACAGAACTGAACGACATCACGCCGCCGAAATACGAAGGCAGGCGATGGGGAAGAGCATCTTCCACCGGATAGTTCAGATCGTTGTAGGTAAATTTCCAGTACAGCTTCCCATCGGCCAAATCGTCAAGGAGCAGTTCCAGCCGTTCATCGTTGACGCGGAAACCAATGCCATCGCCATGCTCTTCTTCAAGCATGTAGTAGCACGTATGGTTACGACCCGTGATGATGAAGTGAGGAATCAGATGGGTATCGCGAGTAGGCTTCTTCGCCAGACGAACGATACGATACTTCTTCCATTCATCACTTACCCAGTCGCCATCCTTGGCACGAACAGTCATACTCATGTTGGGAACGAGTGCCAACAAGGCCATGACCGATTTTGGTTTTCTGCACTGTGCATCCAGGACGATGGTCATGGGGACACACCAGCCGTTAAGCACCATGATGTCGCCACGGTCGATGCCGCACGGAGGAAGATTCTTTTTGGTATTGGACATTAGTTCTCGCATCCTTTAAGGAAAGATCGGAAGAGATCATGCTCGTTCTCTTTCTTGTAGATCTTCATCTTTATTTCGAGTAATTCCCTGAACTCTTTCCATGCCTCCGGGTACGTGCTAGTAGCCGAAACAAAATAATGACTAATAGAGTCACTCCCAGTTATCTTCGGCACAGCAAAATACTCATCAGCGGTTTTCGATATTTCTGGGAAAGACATCTTTGCCAGATAGAGCATGAAGATATTTACTGCCGAATCTACTCCGTGATACATCTGCAGCGCGGTTTCTTCTCCAGGAATATCGCGATGGATCTGGAGTATTTCAATAGGTAGTCGAGGAGAACCGAACATGATCTCTCGAAAACCAGCATTCCCGGTTATGATTTTTTTGGCAGAGCTATATTGTTGTTCCGACGGTGGCTGAATTTTCTTTTTCTTTTCGCCAAGGTCTGCTACGAACCAAATGACGAGAAACATCACCACGCCAATAATAAACAACCAACCGATATGCATGATGTCTCCTACTTAGCCGAAGGTTCGACAGGTACGACCATTCCCATGAAGTCGTATGCGATCTTCATTTCTTCAGGCGGGCCAGAGAAGTCATGGCGAATACGGTTTGAACCATTCAAGACTTCAATCGACATGGTACCGACCTTGGGGTCATAGGTCTTTTCCTGAACCCGAGGATGTCCCTTCAGATAGTTCAGAATGCCCATGACCTGACTCATGGTCATCGTATTCGTACGAGATGTCGGGCTGGTAGATTTTCTCCACAGCACTTGTTCATACTTGATCATGCTAGTTCCTTTCTCGGAATGACACTCAACATGAAACCACTCAGATCCCAGATGACATTCTGGTCTGCAAAGTAAGTCTCTTCGTAATACCAGTCTCCTCGATTCAAGAAGACGGTCAGTTTTCCAACACCGGTTGCGTAACCAGTGATGATTTTTTCTTTTGCACCAATTCGCATTGCATGATAAAAATCAGCAACGCTGGACTTGAAGTTGACTTCAGTCACCTTGCTGCGATGCGTGCAAATGCTTCTGAGATCAAGGGGGACTGTATTGGCCATTGGCGTATCCTTAGGTACAAAGAGTAGGTGGCGTCGGTACAAAATTAAAAGACTAAAAAGACTACTCAGCCTGGTAATATATACGTGAAAATATCTAATTAGCGTCAGATCCTATGACTCTAGCAAGAAAGGACTATCATGTCTGAGCAACTACTAATGAAGAAGAAAAAGAAAGAGATTCCTGTTGTCGATGCCAACGTGGTCTTTCTTTGTCACTTCGATCAAACCCCTCCAAGAAATGAAGCTAATGGCCAAAACGGTACAGTCGTCAATGCGAATTATTACCAGACACAGATCATTCTGAATGACCCGGCATCTGCCAAATTTGGTCAGGGTTTTCTGAAAGCAGGTGGTGCTGTAGGAGGCGGTGCATCTGAAATGGTTACGTTCCCTAAAGGGTTTACACTGGGGAACAGAAACTTCACTATCGAATCATGGCACAAGTGGGCAAGTTGGTCTACCGGTGGTGGAGCAACACAGCAAGGTTGGACAATTGGTATTCAGCAAGGTAGTGTTAATAGCGGCATCGCTTTGATGGGTACACGTTTTAACGGTGGCCAATACATCGACATCAACACCACATCAAATGGTCCTGCTCGACGTGTTGATTTTCCTGGACTGAACTCTGCTGAGTCTCCAGTAAATGATTGGTTCCATGTTGCGGTTGTTCGTGAGGGCGCCATTCTCCGTCTGTACCGAAACGGCAAACTGAAGAAGGCCGAAAACATTGGTACTGGAAACATCTTTGATGGAAACATGGTCCATCTTGGTTC
>Ga0247819_10000129_pt1 | contig 45813 bp, 51 predicted proteins | sample 13C_Xylose_Day6_FD_193428 | JGI IMG/M metagenome (GOLD analysis project Ga0247819, IMG submission 193428) | Soil microbial communities from agricultural site in Penn Yan, New York, United States - 13C_Xylose_Day6 | ecosystem: Environmental > Terrestrial > Soil > Agricultural land | place: USA... | reverse complement strand
AGCCAAGCTCAAACCTCGGATCGAACAGATCAAAGGTTCCCCGACTGGCAAGATCAAAGATGAAGTGGCGTTCAAACGTCTGTGCATCAATGGTCGTCTGGATTACAACCTGATCGACATGTTCGGTAACTTCGCTGGTTGGTTGAAGCCATACCAGGGCGCTTACATCGTCAAGGGTCAAGCAGTCCGCAAAGAGATCGGTGAGATCGTCAAGCGTCTGAACGAAGCTGCAATGAACAAGACGTTGAAAGAAGACGTCATCCGTATGGAGTTCGAGCAGTTCTGTCAGAAGTTCACGGCACCCACTGCTGCGCTGTCTGATAAAGACCTCAAAATCATCTTGCCGGGTGAAGAGCGTATCTTCAACCCCGAGCCGGTGAGCATCAAGGCGGTGAACCCAGAGGTTGCTAAGTCGTTGCAACACTTTGCCGCTAAGCAGCACCGTTCGGCACATTGGGCTGTTACTCGCAAGAACCAGCTCAAGTTCCGTGACTACCGAGCGCTGGCACCGAAAGAGATGTTGGCTCTGCTTGAAGTTGCTTTGAAGTTCGAGGACATGGCAACCCAAGTAGAAGACGAGTACGACCGCGTGGTGGACATCATCAACAACGGTCCGTGTAACTACGCTCAGGTGGCTCAGTTCCTGCGTCCAGCAATCAACTTCGGGGCTGACGGTCTGTCGGGTTACTACCTCGGCATGCTCGATGACATCTACCGCTTCACCGCCGACGACATGCTCAACCCTGCGTTGAAGCTGTGTGTGTTGGCGCCGTACTACGCCAAGTCGATTGTTGACCTGGTGGAAGAGTCCCTGTTCCTTTACAAAGATTGACACTGGAGTAGCGTATGCTTCTTTACCCCATGTGGTATCGGGCGTTCGGTGTGCGTCGTCTACCGAACTTCACGATGCCTGTTTCATTCGGGATCGCAAAGTTGTCGCTCCCACAAGGGGCGGTGATCAACTACTTTCCTGAAGACTCTGCAACCTTCGGTATCGGCCTCGATGACCCTCTGATCAAGAACTCTGAGAAGATGGTCTACATCGAACACAACATCGAGTTGCGTTCGGACATCGGTAATCCGAAACCAACCCCGTTCATTGTTCAGAAACCAATCCGGGAATACCAACGCCGTACTCGATCCAAGATCCGTCCGTTGATGTCTCCGGCTTCGGTGTTTGGCAACCCACGCATTTGGGTGGTTGAGAACTTTGCTCCTCTGCAATTCCTCAAACGTTATCCGACCAGTTTCTTTGCGGCTTACTACCGCTGGGTAAACGTGCGGGTTACCATGTGGAAGAAAGTGGATGAGATCGCTACTGAATGGCCTGACCGTCATCAGTTCGTTCGTATTCAACTGCCCGACATGTTGCCTTCTTTCACCGCACTGCGTATTGCAGATCGGCGTATTGACCGCACCAGCCTGTCGAAGATCCAAGGTAACGAATCGTTCAACATCATGGACATGTTCCAGTGGTTGGGTGATAACCGTGCCGAGTCTCCGATGTCGCACATCAAGCCTGAGAACTTCGATAAGGTCAACGTGATCTTCCAATCGAAGGATCGTTGGTTCTGCGTGAACTTAGGTTTGCTGAACTCGTGGAAGTCGGGTGTGGATGCTGAGGGTAAGAAGACACCTGGTGTTGACTCCCTAGTACTCCAGAAGCGTTTCCTCAAGTCCTTGATGACCCTGCAAGAATCCCACACCATCGTTGAGGTGAAGGAGGAAGAGGAGCAGGTAGAGGACGAGGATGAACTTCACCCGGATGCGGTAGAGAACAAGAAAGGCACTTCGACTGTTGAGAAGCAGTTGGAAGAAGCTGGCCCTGTGGTCACTACCCAAGACGAAGACTACGTGTCTGACGTTGACTTCAAAGAGGAGCAAGCCCGCCACCTCAAAGAAGACTTGGATGAGTTGGCGAAGATCGCTGAGATGGATGCTGAGATCGACAAAGATCTCGAGGGTCTGGATCAGATGAACGAAGCGGCTGATAAGAACGAGGCTGAGCTGGAGACTACTGTCCCAGCACTCGTAAAGATCGGCGGTGAACGTAAGTCGCTGGACCAAGGCATCATCGACAAAGCCAACGAGATGGCAGACTCAGGCATGATGACCGGCGGTGAATACCGTCGCCTGATGAAGTTGGCGAACAGTTACAAAGAGATCAAGAACCCGTACGGTCCGGGTATGTTGGCTGACCATTTGGTTATCCGACCAGAGTCTCTCAAGATCACACAGTCGACTAAGATCCCTGACAACCCATTGGTCTTTGACAAGACCATGCTGCAATCGTCTCTCTTGGAGTTCGATAGCCGTTACGTCAAAGAGATCCTGTCGAAGGACGTGGTCAACTCGGTCATGGCGTTGCAGAACGCTGGTATCGCGGTAGTTGACTACCAAGTGGAGGAAGTGGAAGACGTACTCAACCACTACGAAATCCACACCATTAAACTGGCACCGGCCACCGGCCCTGCCTCCACCATTCGGTTCAAGGTTCCAAAGGTATCACCAGATGGCTCTTATTTGGCAAACGGGGTTCGCTACAGTCTACGGAAGCAGCGTGGCGATGTCCCTATTCGGAAGGTTGATTCGACCAGTGTTGCTCTCACTAGCTATTATGGTAAAGTCTTCGTTGATCGCTCAGCCCGAGCTGTCAACAACTATCCAAAATGGCTGAGTGACCAAATCCGTGCAATCGGTTTGGACCCGAAAGACAATCGCGTAACTGAGTTGCGTCCGTCTAACGTGTTCGACCACCTCAACAAGACCCCACGTCTTTACAGTCTGTTAGCCCATAGCTTCCGCCGCTTCACTGCGGTAGGCATCGACTTCTTCTTCGAGTTCACTAACCGCGAGAAGGAATTCGGTGAAGCCAAGGTGCGTGCGGCTGAATCCAAAGGCATGGTGGTCATCGGTAAGAAGGGTGCTGAGCTGGTGTTGGTTGACCAGTATGACACCCTGTACGTTCAGAAAGCTCGTGGTCCTGAACCGCTCGGTAAGCTTGAGGAACTGCTGCAACTGGACACTTCGAATGCTCCGCTAGAAATGGCTGAGATGGGTGTGTTCAACAAGACCATTCCAATGGGCTTGATCCTCGGCTACTACTTTGGTCTGGAGCGTGTCATCAAGGCACTGCGACCTACCGTGTTCCGGCGCCAGCAAGTGGGTGAGCGTCTCAAGTTGGCAGAAGGCGAATACGCTGTACGCTTTGCTGACGAGAACTTGATCTTCCACCGTGATGACAAAGTGGTCTCTCTCCTGATGGCTGGTTTCCTCCAGTACTGGAAAGCGATCCGTAGTCACAGCGTGTACGACTTCAACCGTAAGGATGTTTATCTGAACGTGTTGGAGACTGCGAAGATCGGTGTCCGTTACCTGCGGGAACTCGACCTGCTCAAAGACATGTTCATCGACCCTATCACCTTCGACCTCTTGACCGAGATGAAGGAACCCACCGAGTGGGAAGGGTTGTTGGTTCGCGCAGTGGAGTTGTTGACCACTGACTGGGCTCCTGCCGAAACGGATATGGAGTACATGCGGATCAAGGGTTATGAACGTATCTCGGGTGCAGTTTACGCTGAGATGGTTCGTGCTGCTCGCGTCCACAATGCTCGACGGGGTGCTGCCGGTAACAAGGTAGAGATGGCTCCGCACGCAATCTGGCAGGCTATTCAGGATGACCCGTCAAAAGGTCAGGTGGAAGAGTCGAACCCGATTGAGTGTCTGCGGACTCAGGAGTCTGTAACGTTTGGTGGTACTGGTGGTCGTAGCCGTCGCTCGATGGTGAAACGTAGCCGGGTCTTCCATCCGAACGACATGGGTGTGATCTCTGAATCCACGGTGGACTCTGGTGACGTAGCAATCTCCACGTTCACTACCGCTGACCCGAACTTCACGTCGCTGCGTGGTTTGAGTCGTCGTTACGAGCCGGGTCAGGATGGTGCTACCAAACTGATCTCGACTGCTGCGCTGGTTTCGCCTTGTGCAGACCGGGATGACCCGAAGCGTGTGAACTTCATTGGTATCCAATACCACTCCACTATGTTTGCTGTGGGTTACGACGTACAGCCAGTTCAGACTGGTTATGGCGACGTACTGCCTCACCGTGTGAACGACCTCTTTGCCTACACGGCGAAGGGTGATGGTGTTGTGGTTGCAGTCAGCGACAAAGCTATTACGGTCGAATATAAAGACGGCACTCAACGCTCTGTAGAATTGGGTCGTCGCTTCGGTACGGTAGCCGGTAAGATCTTCCCACACCAAGTGGTCTCGGACCTTAAGGTTGGACAGAAGATCAAAGAGGGTGACGTTGTTGCGTACAACTCTCATTACTTCAAGCCTAGCGCTTTGAACCCAACCCAGGTTTCTTTGAAAACTGGTATTACAGTTCGGACTGCGATCTTGGAGTGTTCGGATACCTTAGAAGACTCCTCGGTGATCTCCGAAGACGTAGCCAAGTTGCTGCGGACTCAGATCACTAAACCTCGAGACCTTGTGGTGACGTTTGACCAGAAGATTCACGGTCTGGTAACCAAGGGGCAAAAGGTCGATAGTGAGGATATTTTATGTACTATCGAAGACGCCGTAACGGCTAACACCGATTTGTTCGATGAAGAATCGATCGACACTCTCCGTCTGCTCGGGAGCCCAACTCCTAAGGCGAAGTATAACGGCGTAGTGGAATCGATCGAGGTGTACTACAACGGCGACAAAGAAGACATGTCTGAAAGTCTTCGCGCCATTGCTGATGCTGGGGACAAAGATCGAGCCAAGCTGCAAAAGGCTTTGGGTCGTAAGGTACTGACTGGTAGTGTCGACGGTGCTCTGCGTGTAGCGGGTAACCCTCTGAACATGGACTCGATGTTGATCCGCATTTACGTCACAACGGAAGTTGGGGCAGGTGTGGGTGACAAAGGTGTGTTCGCTAACCAGATGAAGACCATCTTTGGTCGTGTGATGTCCGGGGTTAACCAGACCAAGTCTGGCCTGCCACTGGGTGCCATCTTCTCCTACACTTCCTTCTCGAACCGTATCGTGCTGTCGCCTGAGTTGATTGGTACCACTACCACGCTGCTCAAGGTCCTCAGCAAGAAGGTGGTTGAGGCGTACAGAAAAGGTTGAATTAGGGGACCTTCGGGTCCCCATCGTTAACTCTCAAGACGGGTTCCGTTATGTCCAAAAATTACGAGCAGAACTTGACGGTGTTAGCCAACGCAGTAGAACTGTCGGCTAACCTGATCATGTGTGTTGCTGGTGAAGCTGTATCGAACACCATCAACGGGGAGCGCATCCCACCGGCCACCATGAAGTCGGCGATCGTCGCTACCATCCAACGCAAACTGACCAAAGATCAAGGGGTCGTGTAACCATGCTGAACTATAACTCCTTGACGGCTGCGGTGAGCCTGGCTCAGGTACTGGACAACAAGGGTCTGGCGATTCGTGCAATCGACGGTACTCCTCTGGCAAGTCTGGTGCGTGCTGGCTACCTGCCAAACCCTGACGTCGGCTCTCTCGAGATGTCGATCGAAGAACGCATCATGTTCGGTGCTCAGTCCAAGAACGCTGCTGGCGTGGTTGAACACGACCTGGTGATGGACGAAGTACTGGAAGTCCTGAAGAAGACTGTTGCGTGGAACCTTGACGTTGCCCGTAACCAAGTCAACCCTTCGGTGAAAGCTGCCTGCGACTTCGTTCAACAGTACGTCGACGACGCCCTGACCCTGAAGAACACCGCCATCTCGGTGCGTGCTGACAAGTTCGCTGAGATCTGGGACAGCCACTACCTGACTGGTCTGGTAGAGCGTTACAACGAGACTCCTGTGAAGGACGTCAAGTTGAGCATCACTGTTCCGATGGCCGATGGCATCGCCACTCCTCTGGCGCTGGTAGAAACCGGCGTAGCTCGATTCAACACCGAGCTGGAGAACTTCATCGCCACTCTGCCGGACGGCTACGTTCAGGAGATCTACAACAAGATCTTCGTCAACCGTGATGAGTCCTACAACTCGTCGCTGCTGGCTCACCTGAACCACCTGTACGTCGAACCTACCCAGATCCTGGTGATCTTCCTGCTGGCTTCGCGTCTGTGCGAAATCACCCCGGAAGGTGTACAGGCTGGTCTGAACGAGTACAAAGAGTACGTCATCGACATCATGAGCCAAGCTGCTCGTGCTGTTTGCCGTGCCCTAGAGCGTCGTGAGTCCAACTCCAAGCGCAAAGTCCTGGTGGCTGACTGGTCCCGTTTCCGCGAAGACGACATCGGTATCAACCCTGTCGAAATCCGTGTGAACGCTGACGTCTACGACAAGTTTCTGTCTGATGGCGGTTCCCCAGAAGTTCTGTTCGGTGCTTTCGTTTCCGATCGTAACTCGAACTACGACATCCTGCTGGAGCGTAAAGAGCGCTACATCAAGGTGTGGGAATCCCAAGAACGTGTGATGGCTACCAACCTGCGTTTGCAGAAAGCCAACCACTTCCAGACCGGCCTGGTGCGTGCCATCGAGAAAGAGATTCAGGAACTCCCTGAGGATCTGCTGGTGACCGAGCGTAAGGTGTACGTGGTCGAGCTGCACAAGTACATCCGTCAGATGCCAAACAACTGGTACGAAGATGACCTGTTCATCACCGTCCGTAAAGTCATCTGTGCGGTGATCTTCCCGCACACCAACGCCTACGACATCCTGTCCACTATGGATACCGTGGCGAAGGAACACCCTGATCTGGACCCACGCGAATGGGGCCTGCTGGCACTGATGGAGTTCATCCCGACTTGGGTTGCGACTCTGATCACCAAAGACGCACCTGGCCAGTAAGGGGTAGAGTATGGACCCGAAGAAGCTTAAGCGTGACGCTTCCAAGGTTCATGCGTATCTGAAGGAAATGGAAGACGGGACGTTGGTAACAACGAAGGGGTGTAAGATCTACATCCCTGCCCGTTTTGCTGAACAACAGATGGCGTTCTTGGGTACTGAGACTTCGATCTCTGGTATCTTCGCAATCACGGTCGATGACACCTACATGGGTGTTTCGTTGGCCAACGCCATGATGCGCATCGAGCCCACTATCACCAACTACATCAAGATCGAAGACGAAGATTACATCGAGTTCGTGTTCACTCCTGGTTCTGTGGTGATTGCCAACATCAACCTCCTCAAGAGCGACATCTTTATCTACCGGATTTATTCCGAGCTGTTAGGTAAGGGACACGTACCTTGGTTCATGGGTTACCAAGAACTGGGACGTATCTTCGAGAGCGCTCGCCATCACGCGGGAGTCTCGGTGGGGGCTAACCACGCCATCGTGGAAATGATTGTAGCCGCCATCAGCCGTTTGGCAGACGACCGCACGCAGTATTACCGCCAGTCAGTTAAAACTGAAAAGGACTTGGCGATTGACCCTACGTTCATTCCGCTGCGAAGCGTTACGTACGGGGCGAGTAACACCACCGCTAAACTGGTAGGTGCCTATTGGGAAGAAGGCTTAACCTCCGCACTGGTGAACCCTTCTGACTCTGTAGAGCCTATCGAAGGACTCTTGAGAAGGTAACGTGCTATGGAACGTGTCAGTTATGGTTGTGTCGCGTTGCTCGGCACAAACAAGGTAGGAAAGATCAAACCCGATAGCGAAGGCTACTACGAGCTGGTGCTGGGTGGTTTGGACTGTTACAACAGTGGTGGTGCGTTCTATCCACTGGCTTCGGCGAAATCGCTGTTCGAGCAATCGTCCAGCCTGATGCGTCGGATCGAGACTGGTGCTTGCCGCGGCGAGTACGGTCACCCCAAGCAACTCCCCAACCAAGACATGCGTAGCTTCCTGCGACGTGTGTCGACCATCTACGAAGACAACGTCTGCTGCCACTTTGCTGACGTACGCATCGAACAGAACGCCGTTAAGGACAAGTCTGGTCAACGCGTTGTTGCAGTGATCGGTCGTGTGAAGCCTAGTGGTCCGAAAGGTCAAGCGCTGGGTGAGTCGCTGGAGAACCCGAATGAGAGCGTGTGCTTCTCTGTACGTTCGCTGACTGACGACAAGATCGAAGGTGGTCGCCTCGTTAAGCACATTCGTACCATCGTGACCTGGGACTACGTGAACGAGCCTGGCATTGACTATGCTCGTAAGTGGAATGCTCCGTCTCTGGAATCCTTCCAGGAAATGGAGTTCACCCGCGAACACGTAGAAGCCATGGACACTGGTGTTGGTGCTGGCGTTTCGATGGAATCGTCTGGCGGTGTTTCCAGCTCGGCAATCTTCGTCGACTTCGGTTGGAAGAAACACGGTAAGGCAGGCTTGGTCCTTCCACCGTCTGCTCGCTGGTAAGGGGGCGGTATGAACGATGTCGAAGCCTGTGAAGCGTACATCGCGTCATTCCGAAATGGTGTTGGTAAGAACTGTGAGATCATTTCCCCTGAGGAGTTGGGTCAGGAATTCCTGTACCACATCTCCACGAATTCAGGGATCAAGAAGTTTATCCCACAGTTGACGCAACGCAGTGCACCTAAGGAAGACCGTTCAGTCCCTCGTGTGAGTGTGGCTCCAACTATCTTTGGTTGCATCTTGGGTTATCAGCAAGATCGAGGCGATTGGGAATACGGTCGTTCGAACAAAGGCTGGAAAGATGGATGGTACATCTACGGGTTCCGCAACGAGGTGTCAGTCAAACCCAACGTCAAAGTTCTCTACGATGCAGACTTCACCGACGAACGTTGGTTGGTCCCTTACAAACCAGAGAAGTGGCAATACCCTGCTGAGATCATCGGCAAGTATTTCTACCGCTCTGTGCGTGAGTACCAACGTAATGCCTACGGTGAGAAAACCATCGAAGTGTTCCTTGAGGTGGCCAAAGGTGCTGTGGTTCGATTCAGTGGCGATGTGATGTTGACAGAAGGTTACTGGACCTTTGAGTTCTCACGCTGGGTAAAGGGTTGGGATAAATCCGAGGTCACTGGCCTGCGGAAACTCGACGCTACCGAGTGGAAGAAAGTCAAGGGTGCAACAGCCGAGCTGCTGTCCTATCAGGAGCCTCCCAGCGCCTGCTGGTGACGTGATCAGTAAGAGTCCTAGGGGTTGGTGCCCCTAGGGCTTTTATGCCGCTTAAATCGCATTCTATCTAAAGATATTTGAAACACATATTACCTAGGGGATAAGCTACAAAGTTGTAGAGATCTAATTATCCTCAGGAGGAGAATATGTTGAAAGAGAATTTGGAAGCTCTTAAAGAGTTCTGGGCTTTCATTAAGGGTTGGAGCAAGACCGCATGGTTCTTGATCATAACGACAATCCTGTATGTGCTGTTGGCTTTCTACTTGAAGTTCTGGGTCAAGCATCCTGATGGATTGGAGATCGCTCAGATCTTCTTCATCTTTGTGCTGACTGTTGGTCTGGTGATTGTGTACACGTTTAAGAAAGGGCGCAAGGAATGACAAGCGTAAAACCTTCGACTGCTAGCGTTGATCAGATCTTTGCTGGCGACTACCTACCGGCGTACGACCTAACCTTCGTAGGAAGAAATTACGTACCCGAACCTAACTATGAGGGTAAGACCAATTCGTTGGGTCAGTGGGTTGGTAGACCACCTCAGAATGTCTGGCAGTACCATTTCCGTGATGGTCGCGGCTATCAAGCTTACCTGTTCCCGCACTCAGGTGTGCTGATGTACGTGAACAATGAAGGCAAGGTAGTTAAGGAAGAGAACTTCCCGAAGACATTCAAGGTTGTTCACCACCCCCGAGTCGAGACCCCACTACTTCGTTCCAAGGGGAAATAAATGCGCTACGTTGAAGAGCTGGTTCGCCTCCGCGACCTTAAGATCGGGGACATCCTCGATTCTCTGGAAGTGAAGGTAATAGGTCGGGAAGACATCCCAGCCCCGAATGTACACGCAGTATCTGACGTTCACTTTCAACTGAGTGATGGTCGCGTGCTGATGCAACGTGATCGCATGGTTGTGCGTTGCCGCAATCATGATGTCAAGAAGATCATTTCGTCGGTGGCTGTGCCAGAGCACATCAAAGTTCGCCGCGAAGCACCTCGTAGCCTCCAGAGATAGAAGATGAAAGAACCCGTAATGATGGAAACTGTGCGCCTACAAAAAGGTGACACATTGATTCCGGCCGATGGTGGCTTCTGGGAAATCTTCGACGAGAAGATGGTTTATGAGCCCAATACCCAAGTGACCGCTGACGCTTTGGGTAACCTCGATGGCGAGGTAAGGAAAATCCCACGTCTTCAATTCCATTCCCGTAACGGTGGCTGACATGGTTACATCTTCCCCTACTGTGGTCTATGCGTGGCTGTCAAGTCTGATGGCTATCGTGAACATGTCGTCTGGGAAAAGCAGCTTGAACAGGTGGTGAAGGTTATCCCGCGTGATCCTCCTATTCCTGAGTGCGACTGTGCGATGTGATTGAAAAGAATCTGGGGTATATATTACTCTAGTGCAATACCAGCAGTAAAAAGAAGATTGGCCATGGAGTCAACATCATGTCCGCTCAATCTACACTCGACCGTGCTGATCTATATCCCGTCTTTGACGACATGGATCTGACCTGTCGCGCAACACGAGCTGCTAACGCTGTCATCGCTACACTTGACAACCGTGGTGGCTTTGATGGGTGGTTTGGAGATATCGACGATGAGAACAAAGTCGAGATCGTTGAAGAACTCGCCCAAGTAATCGAACTCGTGTACCCGAAACCTCGGGAGTTCACGCAGGACGAAATAATGGCAATCGCGGATCGGGCAGCCGAATCCGTGTTCCAAGACTTCGAGAGAAGACTACAACAACCTGTAATTGATTACGGAAAGGTGCAAGGATATGTAAGCGATATCCGCGAAGCTACCCGTAATCTCACCAACCCGCAAGGAAATAAAGCAATGTCCGAATCCAAGAAAGCCACCGCCCTGGAAGCAGTCAACTCTCTGGCCGACGCCCTCTTCAAGGATCACACCCGTGAAGGCGGCATCATCACCCTGCCGAAAGACATCGGTGACACCACCCTGCCAGAAGGTATCACCGTCGAGTCCCGTGCTCTGCACCAAGACCACCCGGTGATGCTGGTTGCTGCTACTGCGGAAGGCCTGGGCCGTATCGGCATCGAAGCCTTCAAGGCTGACGACAAGCTGGAACAACTGAGCGTCGAGTTCGGTTACGGTTCCGACTCCGTTGCTGGTACCATCCAGCGTTCGAAAGAGTACCCGGCTGGCGGCATCCCGAAAGAAGGCGAAGAGCGCGATCCGAACGCGGTCATCACCAAGTACGGCATCGTCTCCATGAAGTACGGCGTCAACGCTCACGCCAACAAGGGTGTGCTGAAGAAAGTCCGTGACAGCATCAACGAGCGCGCGAAAGCTGCTCTCGCTGGCTGATCACCCGGCCTAGGCCAAGCGGTAGGGGTAACACCCTACCGCTTTTATGCTGACCTCTTTTTTTTTTGGCTGAGATGGGTATGGAAATCTATACGATCCAAATGGGCAAGTGGCGACGTGCTAAGGAACTGGGTATTGAGTTCGTTGACACGACGTGGCGTAATGGCAACCCTGCCTTCTCGCCAATCAAAGAAATCGTTCACGGGATCAAGTACTCCGGCTTGAGCCAAGAAGAGTACACCCGACGCTACAATGAGATCCTAGACCAGAAACAGATTGACCACCGTGAAGAGTGGGATCGTGTGGTGCGGCTAGAACGCGTTGTAGTGGCCTGTATGTGTCGAGCAGGTGTCTTCTGTCACCGACATAACCTCAAGGATCGTTTGATCGCACACGCTGTGTCTCAGGGCCTCACAGCAATGGATGCAGGCGAACTGATCTAATATGACAAGAGCATCGTAAGGATACTGTCGTGAACGCTAACATTCAACGCTACTGTCAGTTGTTGGACGCCGTTATGGGTGGTGCTGAGGATTACGATCTTCTGTGCTTGCGGGGGAAGTCCATCACTGAACGCAACGAGTTCGAAGCGCTGGTTCAAGAGTTCAAGAAAGAAACTCTGACCTTGCGTATCCATCAAGTCAATGGGTGCTGTCCTACCATCGTGACATTCTTTCAGTGGGCGCTTGGCTACGCTGATCGTTACCCGGATGTTGCGGCTTCCTGGATTGCTTTCGTTGCGTACTCCAACAAGAACCATTTCAAGCTCGAGTTTCGTATGGACAAAAGCTTGGTGTTTATGTTGGGGTTGTTCGAAGAGATTCACTACCGCGTTGTGGAACACCGCCAAAAACAAGCGGCATAAAAAGCAGGGGTTTCGGCCCCTGCTTTTTTTTTTGCCTTTATGCCGTCATTTCGCAGTAGCGATAGTACGGCTGGCGATGATGCGGGAGGCGATGACGATACCTTGGATACGAGTGATCTCGATCCGGTACGGAGTCTTGGCGTAACGGCGCAGACCACGTACGAAGCTCAGCATCTGCTTGAACGCTTTCTGGTTGGTGCCGTTCAGACGATCGGTCTCGATGTTCTTCTTGGCGAAGTCAGCCAGACCTTTCATAGCCTTCTGCATTGGACGGAACACTTCCATCGCATTGATCAGGCACTTGCAGTACTCGTCGCACAGATCCAGCAACTTGTCGACATCAGCGGTGGACAGGTAGAAGTCCTCGATGATACCGGAGTTGAGGTTGGACCAGGTGAACACGAATTCTTTCACGTAGGTCTGAACCGACAGGTCGGCCAACTTACGGTACTTGTCATCGGAACCCACTGGCTTGACCGAACGACCCTTCTTCACTTCCAGACCACGGTTGTGCAACATCACGTTGCCTTTACCAATGATTGGGGACTTGAGGATCTGAGACGGGTGTTCCAGGCCACCGAGTTTGCTCAGTACAGAAGACTCAAAGCCTGCGTCGTTGTCGTACTTGCCACCATTGATGATACCGCGAACTTTCTCGAGGTACATCGCCAGTTGCTTTGGGTATTCCTGAGTCAGGTACTTAGCGTTAGCCAAGTCCTTCTGCATGTCGCCGACTGGGTCTTTGGACATGTGGCCTTCAATGGTGAAAGCCATGAAGACGGTTTGACCAGCCAGCGAACCTTTGTGGCGCTGTTCGTTCAGTTCTGGCTTCTTGTCTTTCCACTCCTGACGCAGCTTGTGGAGACGCGCTTGTTGACGCAGGCCCCAACGACGGTAGCCGCCGAACAGAGTGGAGAAGCCATCAAACATGGTCTGCCATTCGGAGACGTATGCCTGCTTGAGGCGGTTCCAGATACCCGACACAGCTTCCATCGAGATCTGGTGGTAAGCGATCATGTCATCGCCGTGGTCTTCCAACGATGGGATCTCTGCGCGGATACCGGTGTCATCGGAGATACGCTCGATGCGCTCACGGATCATGACCGCAGTGGTTTGGTTGGCGTCGTTGTTTTCGATCAGAGTTTCGAGGTCGTTGTGAATTTCCTCGATCTCTTCCATCGCAGCGCAGAGTGCTTCGAAACGGTCCAGTTGGGCGTCACCGGCAGCGATCAGGCTGTCGATCGACTCCATGGACCAGTTGGTAGTTTGGGGCTGATCAGGCTCCATGTATTGCTTAAGCATGTTGATGTCCTTAAGGTGTGAGAAGGGGCAGAGCGACTAAGCCTTCATCAAATACGGCATAAACGGGGACCCTAAGGTCCCCGCGTATGTCACCACATTTAGATGGTGGCCGAAGCCATCTTCTCGATGCGGTTTGCGTAGCCGGTGTCGGCTGCTTCTACTTCCGCGTCGATTTCTCGTACGAAAGCTTCTTGCAGGCTCGGGTTAGCGCCGGTCAGAGTCATGTTGTCCAGGATCTCTTGAGCGAAGCTGTTCACGCCTTCCCCGATTTGGGTCAGAGCAGTGAATTCAACCGAGTAGTCCGCACCTTGAAGCGCAGCGGTGATGTCACGCGAACCGGAGATCTCCGCAACAGTGCCGGTTGGGCGCATGTTGGTCGACAGCCAGGCAGTGATTACCTTGGTGTGGGTTGGGTCCGGCTCGATGAAGAGCACGGTCATCCCGGTGTAGTCGGGGAGCAAGTCCGCCGGTTTGTCGGTGTTCTTGACAACGCGCGGGTACTTGGTGTCCGGGTCCATGATCAGGTTCAGAACCCAACCGTTCAGGAAGGAAGCAACGGCCTTGCCGTACTTCTCGTTCCAGGTGAACTGCGGAGCCGAACGCTGACGGGTGACGTTCGAAATATCCTGCTGAACTTCACCAGCACCACCGAATGGGTTTTCGATGTGCTCAACCGTCAGGGTCTGAGACAGACCCTCGATGGTCTTCGGCGCCAGCTCGACCAGGTTCTTCAGAGTGGAAACCCAATAGTCCGGGTCTTCCAGATCTTGGAACCCACGAGGGGCCTCGATGAGGATAGCGATGATGTTCCGACGAACGTACGCGGAGTTCGTTACGTAAGCCGCGTAGTCCGGTGCCGGACCGTTGGAACCACCCTTACGGATGTCGACCATAGCCGACCGGCCGTACTGGTTGTACGCTTTGTTGTCAAGAATGGTATCTGCTAAACGGCTCATTGTGCGAGATCCTCTTGACGACGAGCGACGATAGTGAAGGTACCCACGGTCATCATGTTGTTACCATACATGGTGATTTTGCAGGTCCAGCTATAGCCGCGCTGAGTATCAGCAGCAGTCAGGATGGTGTCGACTTCAATGGTAACGCGACCATCGAAACGACCCTTCACTGCGTCTTGGATCAGACGGTTACTGCGCTGGATGAATTGACCAGGGGTCAGACCGTCGATGCCGGTCAGATCGCGCCAAGCACGGTCTGCGATCTTTTCCAGCTCCACGGCGATCGCCATGTTGAAGAAGCTGTTCAGGATCGAGGAGTCGTCATCGTAGACGGTTTGGAACGCTGGGAAGAACAGACTACGACGGTCGTAGTTCTGTACCCACACCAGACCGTTTTCCCAGTCCTGCGAACGTACGTCTGCCTTCTTGAAGGAAGCGTTCACGTTGCGGAACATGGTGACCTGGTTGGCCGGGGAGATGGAGAAGGACTGAGCCGACTTCCACACACCGTTGCCAGCACCCATGTAGCGAGCAGACTTGGCCGCGAACTCGATGGTCAGCGGGGTCAGCTTGGTCCACTTGGAGTTGATCAGGTAACCGGAGTGACCGATCACGATAGCGCGGCAAACCGGCGTACCGTAAACTTCCGACTCAGGGTACATGCGCGCCGCGGTCCGCAGGGAGATCGCGATGCTGGACTCTTCCGACGGGGTGTTCTGACGAGCAGAAACATCCTGAGTGGAGAGCACAACCCACATGTCTTTACGACGACCCAGGACGGTCAGCAGCTTCTTCTTGGTCTCCAGCGTGAAGCCGGAGTCGTAGATGCAGCTCTGCGGGTAGATCGCAGTGTCCAGGAAGTCGAAGCCAGCTACGTTACCGTAGTTGGAGACTTGGTTGGCAACCAGTTGGTCGAAGACCTCGTTGGTCAGGGTACCGTCAGAACCACCAGCGAAGTAGTGGGTCGCGGAGTCAGCCATCAGCAGACCACCAGCGGTAGGACCTTCCACCACGTAGGTGTAGTAAGGGATACCTTCCAGAGTGGTGCCGCCAACGAAGTTGAAGAGGTGCAGATCTTCTTCGTCTTCGGAGATCAGGCCCAGATCGGCCTCGGTGGCTTGGAACACAGCCAGCAGAGTCTCGATGTTGTCCTGGTACACGTGCATGGAGTCAACCACACCGACGGTAGCCGGGATGCCGTTGATCGCCGGAGCGTTCCACGCTTGCAGCAGGGTATCGTTTGCAGACACCAGGCTGTCGGTACGGGTGTTGATCACACCTTCCTTGTAGGCGAAGTCGATGAACTGCTCGCCTTGGATGGTTTCGATGATCGCCGGGGTGCTGAACTGATCCGGGCGCTCTACGAACGCAACGCGGTACAGGTAGGCTTTCGCCTCTTCAGCGGTGGTGTTGTCGATCGGGTTGGACGACAGCATGGTCGGAGCCGACAGACGGATACCTACCAGGTTACCGAAACCACCAGGGGCGGAAACGGAGAACGCATGGATCGGGTACATGGTCGACTGAGCGCCGTCCTTGTCTGCGATGATTTCACCGACTTTGCTGGTCAGCGCGGCCAGCTCAGTATCGGCAGGCAGGATTTCAGCTTTCCAACGTACACGGTTACCCGCGATCTTGTCGGCCTTTGGAATGCGGGCGGATTGCGCGTCGAGCTTGAAGCTCAGATCCGCGTTACGCTCGTAGTCCAGGATTTCGTCAGCAACGTAGTCCAGCCACAGGACCAAAGTCGCAGTGGTGGCGTCGTCAGGAACCAAGCGCTGCACCATCATGCTGTTCGCTTCACCATTGATGGTGTTGATCAGCGGAGTCTGGTGAGTGGCGAACTTGGACCGGTAGTCGAAAGTCTTCGCACCGTAGGCGGTGAGAAGGCTGTCCCCGACAACCAGTTGGGGAAGCAAAGAGCCACGCTCTGCGAACGTGAACACGTGTGCCAGGTGAGAGGGAATCTGTTCCGGCTCAACAACCGGAGCGCGACCGCTCTCATCTTTCAGACCCAACAGGATTGAGCGAGGAGCAGCGTTTCTGATGGTGATCATAACAGCTCCTGTGATAGATCTATCTAAAGTACCGCTGTAAACCACGCAAGATTCGTTTCCCTTGAGGCCATGGTCCTTTCTGGGGCGTTTTGACTTGAATGGTATAGTTGCCTTAACCGATGTAATACATCATACTATCCATGTCGGAAAGTACATATGTCGGTTTTGTAAACTTTTACAAATATCCTTCAAGGGGACTTGACCGAATGAAGCTTTCTCCGTACGAATGCAAACCCTGCGCCGGATACCAGATGGGCGCAGTTGAAAAGGGCCTGAAACTGGCCGAGTTAGAAGGTGGCCTGGCACCTATTCAGATCAACGGCAAGACCATCAATTCGGTCTGGGGGATCATTCCGACTAACAAGGAGATTCCTCCGTTTGCTCACCCCTATCCGTTCAAGGATCGTTACGACATCCAAATGGTCGTGATCGACAGTCGCTCTTACGCGCGGCAGACGGAGAGCGGTGGTCCTCTGGTACCGTCGAACTACGCTGAGTACGCCTTCAATGGTGTGCGTGCAGCATTAACCAGCTATGCCCTGAAAAACGGCATTGCTGACATGGCTGGTTTGGGTGACCTGCCGATGGCCGTGTTCTCCCGTTTCCTGGCTGAGCGTATCACTCGCCAACTGCACTTCTCCCCACAAGAACAGATGTTGATCACCATGGTCAGCGCCGTGTTCTACGCCTGTCACTTCCAAGAAGCTCCGGTGGGTGGTTCTGAAGGTCCGTTCGATGAGCGTGAACTGCAACGTCTGTCGCTCAAGGTAGCGCGTGCTACTCGTATCCCTGCTGACGTGATCTTCGACAAGGCTGCTGCGCTGCGTCACATGGAGACCATTCAGGACTACATCGACGTACTGCGTGAAGTGCTCGACAACAAGCGTGCCGAGAGCCTCAACGTTCCATTGATCTATGCACTGGTCGGTGGTGGTTGGTTTGGCCTGAACGCTAAGGAATCGGTTGCTGTGGCTCTGGAGCACGTGCCGACCTTCCTGTCGATGGTCTACATGTCCTTGCTCGATCGCAGCTACCGTAACTCCGGCATCGCCAAGATCGTACAAGCCTGTGACCGTTCCGGCGCTGGCAAGTCGTTCATCCTCAACATGTCCCGTCTGATCGAGGTTCTCAATGGCTGACTTCCTGATTGAGCACGCCTTAGACAATGTCTGGTGTACTCCCGATCAGGATTACCAATACATTTACCAAATGGCCCACATCACGGACAAATTTGGTGAAGCTCGCTATGTCGATGTGGAGTGGCAGACCATCCCTCTGCCAAACCGCACTGACTTGTTCCACGTGTACTGGATTGGCCAGATCCATCCGAAGCTTTTGGGGTTAATCAACTCCTGGAAGACTTGGACCCCGTTCTCGACTGTGTGTGAGCAGGCGAAGATGTTGGTGGATCTGTACAACGTTGACGGTGTACAAATCCCTCGCCATATGGCGTACCTGCAAGTGATGGGGGATCGCAACATCGTCATCGCCATCAAGCGTAGCGAGATCTTTGGTGACCTGTATCACAACCCTGTTTTCTTCCGCGTGTATTCCAACGCCTTCTTTGCCTCGACTCGGTCTTATCCCGATGAGAACCAGATCAAGGTTAAAGGTTACGTCTACACCGGTGACCGGGCGCTGCTCCTGACCTACCAGCGTGATTACCAAGCGTGGCGTGCAAAGATTGGTCACACGTACGCCTACCACAACGGTTACTTGGTGGATGACTTCCAACCTGATCGCATCAAGGTCGGGGACATCTTGGAGTACGTTTACGATTCGACGATTCGTCGGGTAGTGGACCTGCCCCTTAAGAACCTTCCCACGTTTGTCAGTACGTTGGATAACAAGCGCAAGTACTTGCTCCACTACGTGGCTAACCAGAAGGACACCATCGACTACCGTGACGACATCGACATCTATCTCATCAAGAAAGAGACGAATGGTCGTTACAAAGGCATCTACCACCACAAGAACCAAGACGACTCGATGCGGATGGTCACGCACAAGGACTACTCCATTGTAGTACCTTACGTGGCAGGCTTCGTTGCTGCGACCGAAGGGTGGCATGACTTGGCTGAGATCACCGTACGTCTGTGCATTCGTGAAGCGGGTTGGAAACGTCCGCTGGTAGATGAGAACTCTCGCATTAAAGAACTGTACAAGTTGAAAGCGGCTGACATCCCGAAAGCGATGTTGGGTCTGGAATCGACTGTCTCGGTTTGGCGTGCAGAGAACCTCGAAGCCTCGATGTACACGGCGATCATGCGTGACACCGGCCCTGGGATCAACCGTTCGATGGTCCAACAGGCGTACGGTTACAACGCGATCTCCAAGCTGGTAGCGGACACCCCTCAGAAGGTGACCATCTATCCACGCGATCGATTTGCGAAGCTGCCTTACGGACTCCAGTTCGAAGCGACTGTGTTCGAGCACGACGCTAACGGTAAACTGTTGGGCTTCTACCCGCACACGTCGGGTGAATACTACAACCCTCGCAATGAAGGTTGTAAGTTGATTGAAGCATTAGTGGGGATTGGGTCTAATTCGTTGGACACCATTTACCACCAACAGACCAGCACTCTGAACCCGTCTTGCAACTACCGGTTCTACAAGTGTTCTATGGTTGCTGGTACGCCTTCTTTCGAATGGGTAACTGCAACGCCAGATGTCGACTACGTGTTGGCTAATGGTAAAGTGACTTGGACACTGGATCGCGTACGTTGGTACACGGCAGTTCGTGACGACCGTAAGTTCCTCGCTTTCAATATCGAGATCACGGCACCGGATGGCCTGTACTACTTCCCGATCAAAGCGACCGAGAAGCGTACGGATGGGAATTGGTACGAGCAGGAAATGAACTTGCCAATGGGCAAGCTGGAACTGTTCTTGAATGGACACCCCATCATTGAAGGGTTGGACTACTTCCTGAACTGGCCGTATGTAACGATTACGAACCGTGAGTTCATGATCGAAAACGGCACCCAGCAGATCACCGGTCGTGCTACCGGTTTCCCACTGGACGACATGACACTGGAACCGCCTGCGGAGTTTGGCTTCGTATGGAACGGACTGCTCAGTCGTAACAAACGGTTCGACATCCGTGACGACAAAGTCATGCGCATGATCGTGCGGGGACAGACCAAGACGCGTGACGTGTTGGCTTTTGCCGAAGAGCACAGCGGGGTGTACATCACCACCGAAGTGAAGAACGGCAGTCCGTACGTAATCGACGATGTCGTGGTTCCGTTGCGCGACTTGGTAGATGAGAACACCTACTCACTGCGAGCCAAGTCTCGGGTGATTGACAAGGCGATCTCGGATTACCTGACGCTCAAGTTACCAGAGCCTGTGATAAACAAACCCAACATCATTGAAGAACGTTACGAGGTGTTCAGCCCGTTTGCGTGTAAGGTGATGTTCGACCTCATGACTGGCCTGATCTGGGACGACCAGATGGAAGCCTATTACGGGGACGTGGAGATCAAGCGCTGGTTGAAAGACTACGAGTATCTGTTGGCGTTTGATCCGTGCACGCAAGGTGTGGACACCCGGTACGTCAGTATCCATCCTCACCACCTGTCATACGAAACGGAGTTGAACATCTACCAGTACAACTTCCTGAAACGGGCGATTGCCCTTTACCTGGATGACAAAGTTGACTTGAGTCACTTCGTGTCCATCAAAGACGGATGGGTATAAGCCATGGCCGATACGTTTATCGTCCCGATCTCTGATCCCAACCGGGGTCACCGTCGGTGGCGCAAGAGTGAGATCTATACCGGTCCAACCGGTACGGGTCGTTACGTTCCAAACGTCGATGATGAAGTTTGGGACTGGGTGACGGGTCTGTGGCAGGTGGTTGCTGTAAATCTGCTGACTGGCCTCAGTCAACTCAAGAAATACGAAGCACCGAAGGAAGGGGAAGACGTCTCCGATCTCGACATCCTGTTGGGTGTGGGTTACGAGCATCAGAACGAATCCTACCGTGCTTACCTCGACACTTCTGTCACCCCGCACATTCTGGCACTGGACTCGCGCTTGCGGGTATACGGCACCACCGTAACCAGCCTGAAAGTATTCTGGGGCACTGACATCGGTGACGAGTCCAAGGTGATCTCCGCGATGTACGATCAGGGCGGTACGCTGCTCGGTGAGAACATCCCGTTGGAACTGGTTCAAGTTCCTAAGACCACAGACGGTGTAGACAGTGCGCTGAACTATGCGGTCAAGACACCAATGGTTGGTTACACCCTGCAACAGTTGCCTGACAACGAAGTCGTTACTGCTGTTCTGTACGATGACGTGGGCAACGTAACCTCCATCACCAAGCTGTTGGTCATGAACACTGCGTTCATCCGCACTACGGATGCTTCGAAGAAGTTCATCACCAGTATCCACATGGAATCGCCATTCCTCACCGAGGGCGACGACAGCCTGTTGAGTTTCGCTATCAACATGCCAGTGGATGCGATCAACGCACGGGGTGTGGTCACCTACTCCGACGGGTCGCGTAAGTTCTTCCCAATGGATGGCACCAAGTTCAACCTGTACGGGTTGCAGAACTTCATTGGTACTATCGTTGGCCAGAAGATCGACTTGGTCCTCACGTACAAACTGTCTGCCGATGAATACGTGTACGGCGCTTCGGCGAACGTGCAGAAGTTCATGTCACAACCGTATTGGGCAACCACTACGCGGATGGATGGTGCGTTCTCGGTTAAACTGTTCTGCTTCCCAGAATGGGTCGATGCTACCTCCGGGTATCGTCTGCGTTGGTTCTTGTTCAACCTGAACCGCTCCGAGTTCTACGACGTGACCGACAAGGTTACCTTCAACATCAACTCGAACCCGTTCGATCCGATCTCTTACGGTCCGATCCAGCGCGTCTCGGTTGGTATCAACATGCAGGACGTCGACAGCTCGTACAGCAACTGGCGTCACGCACAGACCATCGGTATTGCACTGTTGGCTCCGGGTAACACCGAATCCAATGGCTGGAACATCGAGTACTACTCGGGTCAACCTGAGCTGTACGGTAAGGGTCTGCGTGCGCGTGCGAAGTTCGTCAACGTGAACAACTGGAAGCTGAAGATCGACTCCGGTTATGTACTCGAGGAGCTGTGGCTCAAGGATGTGTTCTACAACGCACAGCCTTTGATCAACACGCAATCGGAAGTGCAGGCACCAGAGCCGAACTACTTCGTACTGATGATTGGGGACAAGGAATACGCGTACCCCATGGATCGTTGGAACACGGAGCTGCTGGTTCCAGCCGTACCCAAGAATGGCGAATCGCTGTTCATCCGCTTCATCAAGCGCCAGCAAGAGGGCGACCTCCAACTGGGCATGGGCGGCATGGTTACGCTGCAAGTCGAAGCCCTGTAAAACATGGAGCCGGGGTTTTCCCCGGCTTTATGCCCGTAGTCTATGAGTATACGACCCATATACCTTGGACTTTCAACTATGATTCTATTCAACAACGACTGGACGCGATATGCCACAGCACGCCCAGACTTTGATACAAAGAATGAATCGTTCTTACGACTCGTAGCCCTGTATGGGGAGATGGGTGTCAAGAACAGATTCTTCCCCCTGGCGCTCATCAACCCACAACTTAAAGGGGTAGATCCTCATTGCGGTATCCTTTCCGAAGAGACTAAGATCGCTATCGGTCTGGAGTGTCGTTGGAACATGTGGTACTTCCTGCGCGAGGTCGTGCGCATTCCGCCCGTCGCAGGTCCCAACCCGATTTCCTACAAAGCCAACCGTGGCAACATTGCAACCACGTGGGCTTTCTTGAACAGCATTGACATCGCGTTGATCCAGCCACGTCAGACTGGTAAGTCCGTGTCTACTGACTGTATCATGCTGTGGCTCCTGTTCATTGGTGCTGGTAACTCCATCATCAACATGATTACAAAGGACGATACCCTCCGCAAGAAGAACGTGGAGCGTATCAAGAAGCTGCGTGACTTGCTCCCAGCTTACCTCGTACCGCTTACTCGAGAAGACTCGGACAACCAATTCGAAGTTACCTGTAAGTACCACCAGAACTTCTACACCACTGGTGTTTCTCAGTCTTCCGAGTCCGCAGCAAACAACCTGGGTCGTGGACTTACTGCACCTATCGCTCACATCGACGAAGGTCCGTTCATTAGCCACATCGGTACTACGCTGCCTGCTGCACTGGCTGCTGCTACTACTGCTCGTGAGGAAGCGAAGAAGTTCGGTCGACCATACGGCAACATCTTCACTACAACGGCAGGTAAGAAAGACGACCGTGACGGTCGCTTCATGTACGACATGATCTCCGGTGGTGCTACTTGGACTGAGCTGTTCTTCGATTGTGTGGATCGGGAGTCGCTGGTCGAGATGGTTCGCCGCAACTGTGGTGGACGAAAGCTTATTATCAACGCCACCTTCTCGCACCGTCAATTGGGCTACACCGACGAATGGCTGTACGAGGCAATGTCTCAGGCCAGCTCCTTCGGCGATGCGGCAGACCGCGACTTCTTCAACGTATGGACTTCTGGTACCCAGAGTTCCCCGCTCACTCCCGCACTCAACGAAAAGATCCGCGACAGTGTCGTGGAGATCAAGCACACCGAGATCACGAAAGAGCTGTACGTCATTCGTTGGTACTTGGACGAGCGCGAACTCGCAGCGGCAAAACTCAACGACCACTTCATCTTGGGTCTCGATACCTCGGAAGCTGTGGGACGAGATGCCATTGCGGGCGTGATTCTGTCGGTGAAGGATATGTCGGTAGTCGGTGCGTTCACTGTGAACGAAACCAACTTGATCCGCTTCTCCAACGCACTGGCAGAGATCATGGTCAAGTATCCGAACATGACTGTGGTTCCAGAGAAGAAGTCTACCGGCCAGATGATCGTGGACTCCCTGTTGCTGACTCTGCCGAAATACGGGATCGACCCGTACCGTCGGATCTTCAACCGGATCGTGGAGGAATCCTCCGAGCGTCAGGACCTCTTCAAAGAGATCCAGAAGCCTGGTACTCGTTCCGAAGCATTTATGGATCAGACCAAGAAGTACTTTGGTTTCAACACCACTTCCGAGTCTCGGAACATCCTCTACTCCACAGTGCTCCAGAACGCTGCGAAGAAAGGGGGTCACCTGGTACGAGACAAAGTGTTGTCAAGCGAGATCCGAGCGTTGGTTGTGAAACGAGGACGTATCGACCACGACGCCTCTGGACACGACGACACGGTAATCGCATGGCTGTTGGCTAACTGGTTCCTGCAACTGGGTACGAACCTTGACTTCTACGGGATTGACACCAGCCTCGTGATGTCGGCAGTTAGCGATAACTCTCGTGTACTCACGCCACAGGAAATTCGTGACCGTCAAGTGCAGAAGGAATTCCGTAACGAGTTGGATGATCTCTACGCTCGTCTCGGGGAAGCACAGGACACCTTCACCATTGCACGTCTGGAAGCACGTCTGCGTTTCTTGAGTAGCCGTATCAAAGACGACACTGAGGAAGTGAACAACATGAACGCCCTGATCAAACGTGCCTCTGAAGAGCGGATGGTGAAAGCCAACCGTCAAGCACGAGTGCAACAAAACGACTTCTTCTCCAAGGGTATCTCTTGGGGTCAGAAGCGTGCTCCGACTCAGCTCTCCAGTCCATGGGGAGGCATGCGAACTGCATAACGGCATAGAGGGAGGCCACCAGGCCTCCCCTTATGCTGTCAACCAACTTGCTGGAATACCAAGGTCAACGAGTCATTGTACAATTTCGTCAGCTTGTGGTAGTTGACGATCGTACCCTCAGTCCGGTCACTGTAGGCCAACACGTGCCGACCATTCTTGTAACCGAGCTTAAGGTTATGGACTACATGGTAGTTCACCCACGACTTTTCCTCATACCCGCTCCACCACAGAAACTCCCAGCTTTCAATCCGAGTGGTGACACGGATGGCTTGTTCAGTCGAGCTGATGATCTTGCGCAAGTCGCCCTCAAAAGGAGCGCGCTCAACCTTCATGATCGTCTCGGTGTGTTCCGAGTTGAACTGGGTGCCTAACGCTTTGAAGAGCGGGATGAGTCTTTTCATGGGGTCCCTTAGGAATAGTAGTTCATCGTGAAAGTCCGAAGCACGATGTACAGTTGCAGGCCGGTACGCAGAGCAGCCTGCATGGCCTTGTTCTTGGAAGTACTGGACTTCTCAACGATGCTGTCAGCCAAGTCCCGCATCTTGAGCAGTGTTGGATCAACCATCCGTGAAGCCATGTACAGTGAACGCAGACGGGTCAGCAACTTACCGAGGTCCGCTTGGTTACGGAGCAAGGCTTTGTTGGCAGACAGCCAGTCGAACGCATGTAGCAAGGTTTCGTCACACAACTCACCAATCTCGGCGTGGTTTGCTTTACCGTAGTTGGCACTACAATGTTCCAAGACGTCGAGGAACAGCTTTGGTGACATAGTGTGCATGGCATCTGTAATAACAGACACGACCTCATCACGGATGAACGTGGTGCGGTCTGGGATGATCTCGTGGATGTACCGCTTGTACGTGGAGAAGCTACGCTGGCGGTCTTTGAGGATCATCTCCCCATCGGTGGTCAGGGCAACACTGGAGGTGCTGGTGATGCGGTTCTTGTCGTCGCGCATCTGGATCAACACCGCGTACATCTTCTTCACCACCTCACGGATACGACCTTGGATGTCGGTGATCATGTACAAGATCGCCTCATCGTCGTTGAAGTCCTTGATGGTTTTGAAGTGGATGCTGTTGTGGGCGATGATGTCTTTGGAGCGTTCGATGAACAACGCGTTCCAACTGCCCGCCCGTTTCAGTGCGAACTTGTAACTTAAGGATTCGTAGACTGCTTGGGCAATCTCTTTGTCCGCAGGGAACTTGAAGTAGTGGGCAAAGATACTGGTGATGAATTTCACCTGTAGCATGTACGCCACGTCGATCATCGCTTTCTCTTTCTCGGAAGTCGACAGCTTCTTCGAGTTGTAAAGCGCATGCAGCAACCAGACGCTGGTCAGGTTCACCACATCAGAAGTCCGTTTGAACTCCTCGTTGATCGCATCCAGACTGTAGAGTTTCTCAGTCAGGGTGACGTCGTCGATGTCCAGCACTTCACTGAACCACTGGTCGCGGTCAGCCTGTAAGTACCGGACGATATCCACGCCTAAAAGGTTACCGCCGAAGAAGTTGATGTGGTCTTCGTTCTTGTTGATAAAGGCGTGCTTGAAATGTGACAAACGTTTAGCGAGCTTAGGGTCAAGCTCGAGGTCTCCCAGTTCATCACTGAAGACCCCTTTGATAGTTGCGGCCATGACGCCTTCCTCAGGAGTAACTGTAGTCATAAATTACGCCTGGGCAAAAAGTCGAAATAAAGAAATCTCAGATACATATTACTCGAGTGAATAGGATAGCAAATCCTTTTCAATCAATCTATTTATCCTCAGAAGGAAAGCAAAATGAAATTCACTAAAGAAGCCGTTGAAGTAATCACCAATCAAGTTGTTGAGTTCGCTCGCAACAAAGGTGACGAATACACCAAGCACTGCGTTGTAGCTGGCCTCGACGGCACCCCGATTCTCTACCTCATGCGTAAAGATGGCAACATCGATAACGCCTGGGTTGACGAACAGGATCAAGTCTGCGTCGAAGACTTCCCTGCTGGTACTGCCTTCCGCTCCTCGATCGCCGATCTCTGGCTGCCGCTGGAAACCAAGGATGAGCGCATGCTGCGTAAGATCCGCGCCAAGAATGACGAAACCGTTAAGTCGGTTCTGGATCAGAAAGGCCTGATCAAAGACCTGCACAACAACGGTAGCAGCAATGCTCAACTGACCCACGTTGCCAAGTTCGGCAAACTAGGCCAGCGTGAGTCCATCGTGGCAATCATGGGCAATAACGTGTTCTGCCTCAACGTCGTTACCCTTAACGAACAAGGGGTTGCTGAACTGTCCACCTATTCCTGCGGTGGCAACATGAACACCCGCACCATGTCGGCTCACACCGCTGCTGCCCGTTACGCTGACATGTCCGGCAACCAAGTCTGGGATCTGGTTCGTGTCGACGGTCAGGAAGATGACACCCAAGTGGAAGCGCTGACCATCTCTGATCTGAAAACGATCCTGGCCAACCTTCCACTGGTCCACGACAGCCTCCCGATCGGCACTGCCCTGCGCAGCGGCGATCTGGCTGCACTGGTTAGCACTCAACTGCTGACCGACGCCGAAGGGAAGGCCACTGGCTTCCTGTTCAACATCGGCGAGTAATACCAACCCCAACCGGGTCAGTCATGTCGGCTGACCCACACTTAAGCTAATGCTCTAAGGAGAGTCACCATGTTCAACGTAAACACCAACGGCGTCAAAATGGGTCCACGCACCTACATGGACCTGGCCTTCACTGCCTTCATGAATCCTCAACCGGAAGTCGCCCCAGTGCGCACTGCCGAGGACATCCTGAAGATGCGTGAAGCCACCATCATCCGTCCTACCGAACGTCGTGTTTCGGAATTCGTTCTGAAGCAGTACACCGTCGAAAAGATGGCTGACAAGATGTTCGACCTGGCCTTGCAAATCGAGTCGCTGAAACGCGCCCATAAAACGGACGAAGTTGCCAAGCTCGAAGAGAAAGGCAAGCACTACGAAACCATCGCTGAAGCGAAAGAAATGCTGGAGCCCGGCTTCAAGGCCAAGGTAGAAGCCTTGGTCAAAGCCCGTGTCGAAGGCATCGTTCGTGGCAAGCGCGGCACCATCCATCGGGTGGTTCCACTGACCCCAGTAGCGCACGGGCTGGACGGCTCGATGGCAGAAGTGGCTGAGCAACCTGAACCTGTGATGGACAGCGAATTGCGTGACGCGTTCTCCCAGGTTGCCGACCCGGCCCTGTTGGAGGCGTTGAACGCTCTGAGCATGTCCGCTCAACAGCCAGGCGGTGAATCCAGCCTGTAAGCAATACCCTGGGAGCTTCGGCTCTCAGGGACTTTTCTTTTTTCTTACGGAGTATCGACCGTGAACCAAACTCATGTCTCAGAAGACGAAATCGCATGTGACTTCAGTTCCATCATGGATACTGGGATTCCACCTGCTCCTGATTTTACCGGCAACGATCCTGCTGCGTTAAAAGGTATGTTCGTGGGTAATGGCTATGAACATCGCACTCCGACATTCCTCGAGCAATATCTGCTCGAAAATCCCGGCGTCACGTTTACTCGTGAAAGCGTGATTGCTGGCATGTCCAAGTACATGGTTGAACAACTTGGCGAGGACAACGTCAGGGCGGCCATGCAGGAGCTGCGGGACCGTTGGGCCCACGTAGGAAATCGCGCCATGCCACAGCCAACTGCTCGAACTGAAGATCCTGTTGGGGTTATGATCAACCACTTCGCAATCTTCTATGAGCATGTAACTTTGCTCGAAGGATATCCGAAAGAAGCACAACCCACCGTTGACGAACTGCGCCTGCTGGGGATACGTCTCCACAACACGCTGCTCAACAAGAACGGCACGCTGAATGAAGAAAACGTTCTGCGCGCCAAGAATGCAAATATGGAAGTCGACCTGATCACGGTAACTGGACAAAAGGACGGCTCGAAGAACGGGCAGTTTCTCCAGGTCTCTCGTGGTAAGGCCGTACTGCGCCAACGCGTTTGACGCGAATAAAAGAAGGGAGGTCACACTCCCTCTTTTTTTTTGCGATCTTATGAGACCAAACTGGTAAAGGAGCTTTGTATGTCTCTTAGTGAATACTTCGATCCATCGGACGAAGCAGATGAGGCTCCTGAAAACAACGCTGCTCCAAACGACGAGCAGGCTGTTGACGGGATTCAGAACGAACGTAACGTGGTTATCCATGGTGACGTCGGTTCGGGTGAGTGGGAAGTCATCCTGATGGAATGCCACAAGGAAGTTAAGGTCTGGAACGTTGACTCGACCAGTGCCCCTTCCCTGGAAACCATCCAGCTACAAGAGCAGGCTGTGGTTGATACCATCAAAGCCATTGCTACGGCGACTCGTATCTACGTGCTGCCAGAAGAACCCGGTACTTCCGAATTCGAACAGCGCCGTGTGGCTGGTGCTATCGAAGCCCCGGAGAATGCCGTGGTAGTTGGTCGTCCAGTCAATGAAGAACGCTCGAAGCTGTTGACCGAGTGTGCAGATTCTGGTGCTGTTGTTGTAGCCAGTCTGGAAGATGCTGCCTTGTACGTGGCGTGTGCGGTCTAATCATCGAGGGGAGCTTCGGCTCCCTTTTATGCAGGGGGTGATATGGAGCAGGCAATTGCGGTAGACACGACGTTAACAGAAATCCTAGGCTGTGTACTTGCAAGTAGCGAACGTTCGTTAGAGAGCCTCCTAGAGGCCCGTGTGGATGGATTCGTTGCCTTGCGTGAGTTAGGAACCGATGAACGGGAAGGACATCCTAAGATCCGGTTGTTCATTTACGATTACCTTCCGTTGAAGAACTTCCAGGATGACATCAAGGTCAGACCTAACCACTACTGTGCGTCATCTGAAGTAGCGATGCAGATGAAACACCTGATGTACGATCGTTATTACGTCAAGGTGGGGACTGAGCTGTACCAGGTGAGTGGTGATGTCTTCAAGTGTATGTTGTTTCAAGTGGTGGTTAATTTCGTCGATGTCGATACCACGGATTACTTCTACCTCTAAGCACAGGGGGTTAGCCCCCTGTTGCTGTATTTGGATAATTAAGATGACCTATCTTTTGCAACTATAGCTGTTATTTTGAAAGTGAGGTTAAGGGGGGTTTGGGGGGTTCAATAGAACAAAGCGTAGCTTATCTAAATAAGCTTTGTGAGTGGCTGCGTAGCATAGCCTACTCCGTATGCTATCCTAGCCTTTGTTCCCGGCAGGGAACCTTAGGCTATCAGGTAGCAGGCACCTGTGGTCTGTACGTGAGTACAACAAGACCACTTGTGCAACTAGCTACCCTGACGAAGTACAAAAAACTAAAAAATTTCCCGAAATTTTCAAACTGAGTATATTTACTTACTGGGAGTCAGTAATGGCTATGTAACACCAACACTAACTCTCAGAAGAACTTAGCAATGTCTGACACACTACACACCGTTCGCTTTAAGAAGCTGATCGAGGACTTGACTGGACGTGTGGGGCGTTGTATCAGTCGGGACTTGGATCAGGCTAGTTTGCTTGATCCCGTGAAGCTGAAGATGATTGGTGCTATTCAGGAGTACGCTCGCATGCATGCTACTGAACTGCCTCAGTCGTACAAGGATGAAGTTCGTTTGGTATCGTGGGAGATCCAGGACAAAACCAATTGCATCGAAGTATTCACCTCTGTCGGCAAATTCGTGCTGTACAAACCGGGCTATGAGAATATCGTACACGACCCGAACTGGCACAAATTCAGACGTCACGTGTAAAGCGCATAACGAGGCTCCCGTGTGGGAGCCTCTATGCCGTCAGTAAGCGTGTACCTTAGGACCGTGGTACTTACGGTAGATCTTGGTGTTGACAAAGTCGTTCTCGAGCCGGAAGCCACATTTCTCTAACCACTCGATGATTGCTGTCTGGTAGGACTTGACTACGACGAGGTCTACGAGCAGGGAATCAATCAACTGGCGACCTACACCACGACGACGAGCATGTGGACAGACGTAGCAGTCAATCAGGTAACGTTGTCCGTTCAACAGACTCGCGTAGCCCACGACTTCATCACCCTGCCAAGCGAATGCGTAGACGCGATCCACCCCAACCCCTTGTGCGGAGAAGGCTTGTTCATTTGGCGGTTCAGGGCGAGCCTGTTCGTGTTGAGCTAACCATTCGAAGGCTTGCTCCCGTGTGACTTGGCCTACGGTGATTGGATCAGTAGCTGATTCCATAGAGACTGCACCGATTTCGTCGAACCAGGCTTTAGGGATCTCTCTGGCAGGGATCGAGTACTTACCTTGCTGAATGGCCTTAGCTAAGCGATGAGTGCCATCAATGATGACATAACCGTAGTCTGGATCAACCGTGAACAGGATCGGTACGCTGGTGTCGGCTCGACGTACACGCTCAGCATCCAGATTCATCCCATCGAGATTCCATTTCAGTTCTTTGGTACGGAGCTGAAAGACCTTGAGTTTCTGAGCACGGGCCAGAAAAGGGTCTAAGGGATACTCTACGCCGTTGTGTGTAAACGTACTGTCCTTACCTTCTTGATATGACATGGGATTTACCTGAAAAAGATTTGAGATCTATATCATCCTTGTGACAACTAACGCTGGAGTTTCTACCATGACTGAAAGATGGGAACCAGTGCCTGAGAATCGTAACTACGAAGTTAGCGATTATGGCAATGCGCGAGTGCGCAAAGAAGGACTAGGTATCCGTTGGCGGATGATTCAGTGTCGTAATGATGAGGATGGACATCTTAAGTTACGGATGCACGGTAGTCCAGAGATGTATCTGGCTGATCTGGTTAACGAACTGTTCAATGGTCCACCACCAGTGGGCGACGGTAACCAGATGTGGGTTACTGGACATCGAGATATGGACTTTGAAAACTGTAAGGCTAGCAACCTATTCTGGGAAGACGCCAATTCCTTAGGGCCAACCCTTAGCCACCAGCTTTCCAAGGCGATGGATGAACCGGTCCGAGAGAAACCTAGCAGCACGCTGTGGAAGGCTCAGATCTTGGTCTGTCAGAAACACACTGGGCGAATGTTTATCTACCCGTCCCTCGGTATCGCGGCGTCGGCGATGGGCACCACAGTTCAGGATCTGGCTGCAAAATTGACTCTACCGGATGTAGTTCACCAGATGGCCAACAATCCCAAAGAGCAATTTGTAGTTAAGAACACCCCAAAGCGTCATACCCCTCCCAAGAAGCCGCTCAAAGACGGCGACAAGATCCGTTGTATCGATCATGGCGATAACCGCACTATCGTTTGCCATTCCCTCCAAGGTGCTTACCTGATGACGGGGATTGACGCTGAACTCATTGCCAAGAAACTGGCGGACAAGGACATCACTGAAATTGGTGGTTACTCCTTCAAGTGGTTCAACGATGAACGTGCTTTCCCAACCTACGACTTTACCCAGATCGTGAAATCCCGCATGGAGTTCATGTTCAGTAAAGAACGCAAGCCTCATCCGTCACACGCGGCTTAACGGCATAAAGAGCAGGGGGTTGTCCCTGCTCTTTTTTTTTGCCCTTTACCAGCGACCACCGGTCAGATACTTGAGGTGACGCTTGTTCGCCTCAGGGTCATTGAACAGGGCCACCTTACGCCAGGTCTCTTCGAAGTACTGCTCGTACTGCTCGTAAGCATCCGAGTAGCCATCGACGATTTCCTTGAAGCGCCCCAGAGCCATACCGCCGGACAGTTCCGCTTGGTCCATCGGGATAGCAATGTTGTTGAAGATGTAGACTTTGGTCGCCAGCACCACCAACTTGGAGAACGCTTTGTAAGAGGTAGGTTGCAGGTGGTTCAGTTCAGAGTCACCCTCCACCACACAACGCAGGAACGGGTTCCCAGGCATAGTGATGTTATCTTTGACCAAGACCACGTTCTCAGCCAGCAACTCAAGGTTGGCAGTAGAGACAATAGGAATAGGTAGGTGAGACTGGAGTACACCTTGGGCACCGTCCATCAAAGCAGAACGACCTTGGATCGCCAAGTTCATACTACCGACCACACCACCATCGCCGAAGGTCAGGTGTAACAGTCTTAAGATGCTACGGTTTTGAGTCAAGGATTTCGGGATGCGATAGACCACGTTGTAGTCTGACACCCACTGAGGCACCACAGAGACCAAGGGAATGGTCACCTCAGTACCACCCACTAAGTTACAGTCAGGCAGAACGTTGCCTTCAATAACAGTAGTGCGGATACGAAAGTCCAATGAAGTTGGGTTATAGGAAGGCCGCGTACCCATGGTGTACGGGTCTGGTTTCATGAACGTGCGTTCGAGGATTGGCCGTGGGATGGCCATCTTCACGTCCGAGATTGCTTTTTGAATCGGGTTCATACGGACCTCGGGGAAAGTGAACCTACGGTCATAGAATGCCCGACGTTTTCCAAGGATCTGTAAAAAAAGATTCCGTGGTGATATGAATTGAGAGAACATGCAGCTCTCTGATTGTTCGGGTTCCCAGATAGCACTTAGCCACAATGATTAGCATCTTTGCAAAAGAAGCGCTCGCACTTGACGCGAAAATCATTGAGGAATTGCTACATGTATATGCACGACTGGACCGAAACTCAGCAGAAAGGTTTGATTAACGACTTCTCCATCGGTGAAGCAGATCTCGATGGCGTTGAAATCCTCTTGGCCGCGTACGAGTACGGGTCCTACGATGGACGCGCCATTGTGATATTCAAGAAGGACAACCAGCTTTGGTCCGTTTACGGTAGCCACTGTTCGTGTTATGGGTTGGAAGGACAATGGGACCCTGAAGAGGCTTCCATCTCCCAGCTTGAGCACATTCTGAAAGAAGGCTGGCAGTTCGATTGGATTGCCGATGAGGTGAAGGCGTTGATTGAGCGTCTTGATGCAGAGGTTCGTGCTGCTCTGGGTTTCCCTGAGCAGTAGCGGTTAGGTCTGGGTACCCGGCAGTCACATCCCGTCACTTATTGCAAGGAATAGATTCATGTCTCAGGGCAAAGTTCGTATTTACGGCGCAGGCGGTCTGGGCAACAACATCGCCAAACGTTACCTCGGCCAGAAAGAAGTCGCAGGTTTCGCTACCCCGCTGGTCTCCTTCGTAGACACCAGCCGTTCCAACCTGGATTCCACCATCCCGACCGAAGCGATCTTCGTTCTGGAAGGCACCGATGGTTCTGGTAAGGTTCGTCGTGAGAACCACCAGCAAATCTCGGACGCCATCAAGCAGATCCTCCTGGCACAGCCGCCGGAAGATTTCAACATCGTCGTGTTCTCCGCCTCGGGCGGTTCGGGTTCGGTGATCGGTCCACTGATCGTTCGCGAACTCCTGGAACGTGGCAAAGCTGTGGTCGTGGTCAGCGCGGGTTCCGCCGAGTCCACCATCACTGCACAGAACAGCCTGAACACCCTCAAGTCGCTGTCCGCGATCTCCAAGGGCGTCAAGGCTCCGGTCGTTGCCTTCTACCGCCACAGCGGCGAGGGCACCACCCGTTCCACCATCGACGGTCAACTGCACTTCGCCATTACCTGCCTGCGCTACCTGGCTTCCCGTCAGAACGCCGAGCTGGACACCATGGACGTACTGCACTGGCTGCGCTTCAACAAGTCCACCTCGGTCGAAGCTCAACTGGCCCTGCTGGACATCTACAGCGACGCCGAGAAGGTCAAGGAAATCCTGGACCCGATCGCTATCGCCAGCCTGTACGCCGAGCGCGACCAGGCACAACTGCACACCCCAGTACCAGAATACTCCTGCGCCGGTTTCTTCCAGACCCCGGTCGAAGGGATCTCGGAACTACACTACGTCATCTCGACGCAGTTCCTGGGTCAGTCCTACGACACCCTCAACCGCACTGTTGAACAGTTCGTTGAGCGTCGTGAAGGTCGTAGCGCGGCGAAAGCCATCGTGACCGACAAGGACGAAACCACCGAAGACTTCCTGGTGCTGTAAAAGGAGAGCGACATGCTGGAGTACGCTTGTGATAAATGCGATACCATCGTCTTGTTGGTATCGCCTCCCGCATCGCCGTTCCATTGTCCCTGTTGTCAAGGAAACCCTTGGCCCTTCCCGTATCCTCAAGTGAAGTACGATCCAGCCAAACACATGGTTGAGAACCGTCCTTCGGGGATTGGGTTGGGCTGAGTAAGGACGACCGTTTGAGAGTTCTCATTGTTGGGGGCTGTCTCGGGTTGGGTTCGTTGGTTGCTCAGTTATTCTTGGAGCACAATGTTGAAGTTATCGAAGATAGCGATCAGCGTTGGCGCTCCTTGAACCCGCATCTCGTTCAGGCTGAGGATGTTGGTCTTTGGTGTAGAACAGACCAATTCACTGAGCCTCTGGTTCTTCAAGGTGATCTTTGGAGGAACAGGGTTGACGAGATGCTCTGGCTCTTGGGGGAGCCAGCGTTCGATGAGAAGACAGCGCGGGCGAGTCCCGCACCGGTGATCCGACTACCACACGTTCGAGGGATGTGTCAGGTATAGGAGACCTCCAGTCGATTATTGAATCTCGGGAATCCGACGGTCAACGCGCAACGCCGTGACGAATGTGTTGAAGATGTGGTTCTGGTTGGGGACTCTTAGCTTGGTACGAGTATTCGTACTTCATGGACTGATGCGTCAGCTCGTTATCAGTTTGTGGCCAGGCACAGAGGGGAGTTCCGGCAAACAACAATCAGGACCCTTGCGCTTTCTACTGCGAAGGCATGTAGACATGGGAGTTGCACCGGTTCATGGTACCGGGATGCGCTTCTGGTCTATTAAACCATTGTAGGACTGGAAGTGACGAGCCAATAAAGCCGTTTCAGGAATTGGTGTCTGTGTGATACCGGGGCAATACGGTCTTGGCAGATCGGGGTTGGTCGTGATCGTTGGCGCTGCGCCAACGCGGACTTGAATCCAGACTCGTCGAACCTACGTTGTTATCTGAAAGTAAGAAACATAAAAGCGAAGCCGCAGGGATTCCACAGCGAAACTGACGTGCCACACCACCTCCCTAAGGTGTGGGCGATCGGGAGTAGGGTCGAGATTCCCTCGAGCTTAGCTTTTATGCCGTCATAAACCGACCCCACCAAAGTGAGGCCGGTCTACTTAAGGTTTTATGACGCCGCGCTTGTGGAACTTCAACAGCTTGGACCGGATCAATTCGTAAGGCCTTACAGAACTGGAGAATCTTTTGGCGAAGAGTTCTACGCCAGAAAACTTGAGAACCTCAACCACGAACTCCGAACAGATAGAGGTCTGCTCGTCTTCTGACTTGAAGATGTTCTTCTTGAAGATCGCGTTGAACAGCCCCAGATGGTTGTAGGAGGTCTTCTCTACCCCATTGACATAATCGGTGATCCGCGTCTTGATCTTGTCGTATACGGCTTGTGTGACAGCCATACGGTACATCGAGAACCGAGACCCCTTGAGGTTAGCACGGTCCTCCACCATGAAGCCTCCCTTTATGCCATTGATCCCGTTACCCAGACTGAACGTATAGATCCCGTCGTCGAAGTTATCGGACAGCATTAAGGAAACGTGGTTGTAAGGATCACCCGTCACCATGCGACTGACTTTACTGACGAAGGTCTTGGTGTCAGTCAACAGGACATAGATCTCCTTAGTGGGTACCTCTGCACCCGCTGCGTCCAGAAGGTCGATCCCTTCCGCACTGTAGGTGAGATGAAGTTCTCCTTCTTCCACCAATTGTTGTAACCGGTTCATTAAAGAACTCCCCATATAAAGAAAACCCACTCATTCTATTCGGGTCGATTGAAAGAACTTTCAGATACATATTACCCGAGTGAATAGTTGGTGTTAAACCTCTAACCTATCTACCTTCGAAGGTGACCTTATAATGACTCGCGAATATTACACCCACACTTACAGTAACGGTAACCAAGTTCATCACGAACTGGGAGGCGTTATTTACGCTGCTCGACGATCTAAGAAGAAGAGCACCCATTACATCAGTCTGCTTAACCCGGCCTCACCAGAGAGCCTGCAAGAGCAACTGAAAGAAGAACTGCGTCAAGGCATCACCCAGAAAGTGTGGAGTCGTAAAGCCGCCCACTCACTGGTACGGTACGGTCAACCTAACGCGTGGCACTACTTCCCAGTCCCGCTGCTTTTCAAGACCGATGATGAGATTCGAAAAGAATCCGAAGAACGTGGGATACCTGCAATGCCTGATGGTTGGTACCGTCGTAAAAGGAACCTGATCCTCAAGATCGTTGGGTTCCCTGAAATTCCTTAATAAAAGACAGGGCTCTTCGGGGCCCTCTTTTTTTTTGCCCTGACTAATGTAGTAAAAAAATACATAGCCCAATGATATCATGAGAGAATGACGTGATTTGTTTGAATGGTAAGTTCCAGCACGCTCTTGGTTTCGCCGCCGAGGGGGAACGTGGAGACTTGACGGACCCCACACACCATCGAACGATATCATGACCCGGCTCCTGGGTAATAGACGACTGCGCTTGCATACCGCAGTTCTTAGGCTTTTGGTTCCCTTTCGCCTGAGTCCTTAGGAGTATCACGGTCCGTAGAACGGGGTAGCGGCTCCTCTCACATTTGTTTTCCCCTGCGTAGCTCAGTTGGTATAGAGCACTCGTCTGACATGCGGTTACGTCGCTAGCAGCCCTCCCGGCAGTGATGACGTTTGAACGCGCGTGCCAGCGGGAGGTCGGTGGTTCAAGTCCACCCGTCGGGGCCATATTCATAGTTTCACGTCCTGGTCTGAGGCCATGGGAGTTCGTGTCATGAACCTTTCGGGGTGGAGACATTGAGTCCGTGCAACCTAGACTCTCCTCTCACGGAGTCAGTCGAACAGATTCTCGTAATAGGGAAACGGGGCACCATTTTGAGGCGGTGTACTCCTGGGGAGTCATTAACGAGGGCCATAGCTGACAACGCGTCAGCCGTCGTTAATGGAAAACTGGTGCGGTCCGGGAACCAGTAGCGGTTCGAGCCCGCAACACTGTCAGCTTTACTGGATGATTGCGTCGAGCGGCGAAGACAACCGACTGTAAATCGGCACATTGATACACCCTAGGTTCGAGTCCTAGATCATCCACCAATTTACCATGTGCTAGCCCTTGGGCCTACACGTGGGTTTACCCTAGTAAGGCACCTTGAGAAAGTGACCGAGAGCGCACCCGACGTTCTAGGGAAAATAAGTCCACGCATCTCCACGTGAGGCAAGGGTAGTATTTCAGAGAGGGTTAGCCAAGTCGGTAAGGCAATGGACTTTGATTCCATCATACAGTGGTTCGATCCCACTACCCTCCGCCACCATGATCCTTTGCAGTAGAGCCGCTTTGGTTGCCTTTTGAGCGAACCCTCCCCGCGGCCCACAGCATTAACTCGGCGTCCGTTTCGCCGGGAGGATCACCCAAACTCGTAGTCCAGTGGAGTTGCATCGTGTGCCTGCCTTCTTCGGAACCTCAGGAATACTGGTGCATCTAGTTAAAGACCTCTCCGGCGGGTCGTCTGGCTACACATGAGTTAGTGAACCGTCTTTGCGGCGGGAAGCAAGCCGGAGCCATATTCGAGGAATGAACATGATTGAGATTGTTGAGAAGGATCGAGAGTACCTCTCTCCTAGTGGGTTGCGCTTTAAAGTGCTTCACATCGGTCGACACGCTCAAGATTGTTCCTGGCCCATGGTAGTCTACACGAACCTTGAGCCAACACGCGATGCACCTACAGGCACAGTCTGGGTGATCGCAGAGTCCATTTTCCTCAGGACGTTTACGCTTCCGTAGCTCAGATGGTTAGAGCACCGGCCTGTCACGCCGGGGGTCGACGGTTCAAGTCCGTTCGGAGGCGCCAAATTCAACGTAGGGAGAACTAGGGATCATACCCCTAGTCAGTTCCTCCATGGTCTGGTCGCTTAGTCAGGTATAAAGCAACCTACGTTGACTTGTGGTGGATTGCCCTTCGGGGTGGCTGCGGGCGTCAGTTATGGTTCACTCCATATCCTACGCCTCCGCTTTGGGACGGAGGCACATTTCCCATTCAATTTCCTTTCCGGGATAGCTCAGCGGTAGAGTAGACGGCTGTTAACCGTTTGGTCCCTGGTTCGAATCCAGGTCTCGGAGCCATTTTCGTTGTACAGTTTCAAGGTGGGTTGGCAGAGAGGCCGATTGCGGGTCCTTGCTAAGGATCAGGGTGTAACAGCTCCAAGAGTTCGAATCTCTTACCCACCTCCAATTTTCATGGTGTTGCTAGTTCAGTGGCAGAACATCTGCTTGTGGCGCAGAGGACCAGGGTTCGATTCCCGGCTTCACCCCAATTTCACAACAGGAGCTTCACATGGAGTTCGGTCAAGCCCTTACGGGATTGAAGCACGGCTCTCGCGCTACACGCGAGGGTTGGAACGGTAAAGGCATGTGGGTCGTCATGGTTGGCGCTGGTCACTATGACGTGGGTGCCCGAACCGTTGGGCTCAACGTTCGTAAGGACCCTGCACCGAACCTGCGGCCTTGGTTAGGTTTGAAAGCACACAACGGTGATTTTGTGCCGTGGGTTGCTTCTCAGTCTGACATCCTGGCTGACGACTGGGTAGTCCTTGATGCTGAGGATTACGTCGCCAAGGTTGACGTTCGCGTTCCTTTGAACGGCGTTGAACAAAACCTCTTCAAGCTGGCTACCGAAACCGGTGCCGTGCTGGAAGACCTTGATGCTATCTTCTCGGTGGAAGTTATTCACCTTGAGACTGCTGACGGTTTGGTCGTGAAGAGCAATGTCGTCGAGATGCCAGGTCACCGTACAGAGACTCGCATGAAGTCTTTTGCCGATCGCCTGAATGGCAAGCAACACGTCAGCATCCAAGTTGACACCCACAAGTGGGGTTGCATGCCTACGCGCTCATCAGTAGACGTGAATTCAGTTGAGCTGTTCGCGGTTCTTCGTATCGAGTACGGTCAACGCAACCGTCGCTCTGAATAAGGGGCTGTCATGTACAAGTATCCTGTCGATCATGTGCGCTTGCCGCTCAAGATCAGCGAAGTCAATCTGTTTGGCTTGATTGCCACTCAGTCCGAAGACTTCGATGCAACTGACTCCATCGAGTCGGTGAAAGCTGTGCGTGTTACCACCGTTGACGGTGTTGACATCGCCTGCAACATCAACAGCCCGATTGTTAACGAGGCTGCACGTGGTGTGAACATGCAGGGTGTGTTGGGCTCTTTCGCCAATGCACCGTTTGCGGTGTTCGTGAATCCAGAGACTGCCAATGCGCGCGTCTCGGTAGAACTCCCTTCGCAGTATCCGATGGAATTGTATGTCGAGCTGGAAGTTCAGCGCGTCAACTACAACCGTCGTTCTGCTTAAGGAGTCGTCATGACCACCACCGTTACTGTTGCTGCCCACTGCTCTTCCGACAAGGAAGTGAAAGTGAGCATCGTGAATCGCGTCACTGGCGAGGTTTACGAAGAGTTCGTTCTGCAAGATGGTCAAAGCTCTCATCGTGTAGTTTACGATGATCGTGAGATCCGCACTGCGGAAGTTCTCAAGGTTTAATAGCGCTATAGCTCAGTTGGTAGAGCGCGCCCCTGATAAGGGCGAGGTCGGTGGTTCGAACCCACTTGGTGCTACCATGTTCGCCTGCATCATTGGTAAAATCGCAGTTAACTGACGCACGGGGACTCATGACCCGAAACCCGCTTCAGGGTATCAGTAACCGATGGTGCGGGCGACCGCAACAACGCGTGTCTAGCTCAACTGGCAGAGCGCTGGGCTCCAAACCCAGAGGTTCAAGGTTCGAGTCCTTGGATGCGTGCCATACATTGATAAACAGCGGTAACGTGAAACGGCCAGTCGCTAAAAGCTCTAAAGCAGCCCCACCAACCGGGGTTCCATGTGGGAGTAGGGTCCGAAGGCTCCCCTGGCCACGCCTTGAAAGATAGGCAATACAATACGCGTTACAAAGGAATCTTGTTTGTCATTGTTGTTCTTAAGCAGTACCCGGTAACGCGAGTCCGGGTGCAGGGAATCAAGGCGAAAGCCTAGGCGAGTAGAAAGTAACATCACAGCCGACGGTACGGTGAAATCTACTGCTTAAGAATGATCAGAGTTGTTTCCCTCGAGTGGGGGAATTTGGTATACCCTGGGTTGAGCCTTCGGGCAAGATGACCCTGGCCCCTTAGTAGGGCTGCCTGTCTGTGGGTGCGTCGAAGCGTGCTAGCGTAATGGTTAGAGCGTTAGACACTGTCGGTTCAAGTCCGACCTCAGAGAACATAGACCAAAGGGAAACAACTCACCCTCTTTATTTCAATGGTAGATAGCCTGCCGCCCAAGCGGGAAGACGATGGTTCGATTCCATCAAGAGGTTTCAATCAGTGGTGCGATAGAACAGTCCCTATAGTTAAAAACGCCGAAAGGTATAACACTGTCCTTCGGGAGAGTATTCCAGGTACAACCCGAAATCCTGGCAGGGACACCGAGCTGTCTAAATACAACACGTCGCACACCGGGTAATGATTGATTTGCTACAAACTTTACAGTAGGTTGCTTGAGCGGTCGAAAAGGCACGCCTGGAAAGCGTGTTGGTGTAACAGCCACGAGAGTTCGAATCTCTCACCTACTGCCACTATTTCTTGGAGTGAGACATGAATCCTAATGCTTGCTCTAAACCTGCTGAGACACTGACTCCAGTCAAATGGAAGTGTTGGTCCATCAGCGGTGGTCGTTACGTGTACTACACGAAGAAGTCTTGTCGCTATTGTGTGCCAGTGTACGCTGGTGATCCTGATGTCGACAGTCCTGTAGTCCGTTAAAGGAGAACGCCATGCCTGGTTACCCGTGCATGCCTCGCCGTAAGGTGAAGAGCAAACCGCTACCTAAGGGTTTGCTGAAACTGTTGTCTCGGGCGAAAGCCTGACCAAGGAACCACAAGCGCCTGCCCTGCTGTGGCCCTGAACCTTTGGACGAGTGGGGTACTGCTCACACAGTACAACGCCTAGACATCCATACTCGAAAGAGTGAGCGCCTGCACCGAGCCGATCGGTTTGCTCAGGTATCCTCCGCATCGGCACGCACCTGCCTAGGGTGTGGGAGTGACTCCAGGGAATAGCCCTGGCTCGATTTTCGGAAGGGTCGCATAGCGGCTATTGCAGCGGTCTTGAAAACCGCCGACTGTAACAGGTCCCAGGGTTCGAGTCCCTGTCCTTCCGCCATCTTTCCCCACTAGGTCGATCCCGACCTTGGCAGCTAGGCTTAACCTAGTGGGGAATCTAGTTTGAGAGTTCGGCGCTTGGCTGAGTGGTCGAAGGCAGTCGCAATGCGACCGGTATTTCCCGCAGGTTCGAATCCTGTAGCGTCGTTCTCTCAACGTTTCAATGTCTTCTTTCGTCAATGAGTTAGGATCTGCGCCGGAAACAAAGAACCCTTTCAAAGACAAATAGAAAGAAGGCACCCATTTGCCCGAATGGTGAAATCGGTAGACACACCGCACTTAAAATGCGTCGGTCTCAGACCGTGCCGGTTCGAGCCCGGCTTCGGGTACCAAACGTGAGTGCATCGAAAGTCTTGAACTGGACTTTATCTACCCAGTTCTTGGACAGGACCCCACCCCGTCGGGTCATTAACTGTCTGGGAGGTTTCGGCTTCCCCACTCACACTTGAGTTGAGCTTTCCTGGATTAAACCCCAGTGTCGTAGGAACTGTTACTACTTTCAGGACAGAACCCCAAATCATGACCTTGGCTAAGAACCGAGTCATCGTGTAAGTGTAGACAGCCCAAAGGGCGAAAGCTGCTTGACGCGATAAGGCGGCCAACTGCGAGCGCGGCTCGCCGCCTGTGCGTAATCCCAGCCCGCGTTAGGGTAGGGACTCCTGTGTACCTCGACTTGCGTCACAGGGGCAGTAAGGAAGTGACTTAGCGTCTCGCAAATGCTAAGTAACTGAAAAGTCTGGAGGGACGGCGAATCCCTCAAGTTGTTGTTAGGACCCTCCCGTCATTCACCGATGGGATTTAGCGTCTTGACCGCAGCCTTAAACACACTCGGAATTCTGGCGGCCGACATTAGTCTGAGTGTGGTTAGGGAAGCGATCCGGGTGTTGCTTCATGTCCGTCCTCCTAAGCGGACTCTTGTGTTGTTGGTGGGTTACCCCACAGCTCTCCTCGTGTCCGCGGGGTGCGCTGTGGGGGTTTACCTCTTTTATGCCGTCTGTAAAGTCCACTGTGCAACGAACTGTTTAAAATGACACATAGCCCTGATCCTATAGAGAAGACGTCATAGACGCCATCCCAATAAGTTTTAGACCTATATTATCCAAGTGACTAACCTTCAGAAAGGTGAAAAGTTATGGCACTTGAATTGGTTGCGGATTATCGTAACCTCCACCCCTTGGTCCGTATGGAGATCCATCGGGAGATCTGTGAGCCTTGGTACAACGGAGACTTCGAAGAACTCTCTTACGTCAATGCTTGCAATGCCGTTGAACATGCTTGGGTCAGCGAGTGTATCGAACTGAGTACTTTGCTCAGCATAGAAAGCTGCCGACCATCATTCGCCACATTGAGAGTAATGCAGCGGATTGATCAGAACAACATATTGCGCAACAGACTCTTCCGGTTAGTGACAGCCTGCGGGTATAGCCATGTCCCAGAGACAGAACTCCGAGTGGAGATCCGTCCGACGGGATTGTATTTGATTAGTAGTTAGAGGCTGGCATGAACTTCTTGTATCCAGTAGAAACCATTGCACTACAGTTGAAGTACAGGCTTGACAACTTCTACCTGGACATTGGTGCAACGCACCTGATCCCCGCAGCAACGCGTCCCAAGTGCATGCTCTTGGCCAAAGCCATGGTACTGCAACAACTGCGCTCTTGGTTGCCTTGGTGGGAAATCGAAACGCGGGAAAAGAAACTCACCCGTGCTTTTGGTCCATTCCCCAAGGAGTTTATCGAACGAGGACACCGTGCGGGAGCAATGGCTCGCCTGTGTCCAAACGATGAATATCTACATCCGCAATTTAAAGCTATGTTTGTAGATGCCGTTGGAGATCCAATTGAATGTCTGATTAATCAGATCTTCGGGAAGTACTTCGGTGATCAGCCCTCCTGGGATGTATTTGAAATCAAGGAGTTCGGCTTTAACTTGATTCTGGAGCGCAAAGGTGATTACCGCATTTGGGATTGGAGTAACTCTCGTGGCATCCACTGTCATCCCTGGGGCCCCAGTCATTAGACAACTGGAGATGCGCCTAGCAGACTACATCGGCGCACAAGCCAAGTTCATTGACCTAAGTGGGTTCTACTTCGGGTTGGTGGAAAACGTTTTCTTCGGAAACGTGATGTCAAACTACCAAAGCTTGGTTAACTTTATCCAGTCGTACAGTGACCAGATACCGCTTAACCAAGTCGAGGACATGCTCGAGGAAGCCATTGACTCCATTAAGAAGTACGTGTGGGGTCTGGTGCGAGTAGAAGTAGAAGACTGGAGTTGGGACTTTGAACTGACTCCTCGCGGGGACGTGATTATCTATCAACTGGCACGCAGTCGCCCTGAGAACCCGACTGACGTATTAAAGCGACAGATTCGAGAAGGAGTAGAAAAAGGTGACTGGTATCCTGAAGAAGTTCGTCGATCGCTTGGAATTACTGGATATCTCACCGACATCTGAACCGAGAAACATCATGTACATCTATATCCCTGATTCGCATTTCCCTATCATGGAACAGCGTATTCTTAACATGCTTGGCATGGGACGAATGGATTTCATCCTGAATGTGTTGCATGGCGAGTTGACCCAAGACCCCCTAGCTTACGATGAGAGTTTCATCATGGCGATGGATGAGATCCTGGTAAACAACCTGTGCAACGAGGAGTATTGTGCGTTCCACAACGACCACCGTATTCTGCGACACTACGAATACATCTATGGATTAACCCGTCGAATAGCCAAGCAGTACCTGGCTAAGCTAATGCGACACCGCGATTGGAGCTTTGACCTCAAACACACCGATCGCGGATATCTGATTGACATCTACTAAACCTGACACACTCTGAGGAGAGTGGAAATGGAAGGATTGGTTATCGTGCAAAATCAAAACATCCTCGTTCCCGTCGAACGAATCCTGCGAGAATACAACCATCTGGCCCCGTACCTCAAAGAACACACACTGGAAGTTAAAGACCTAATAGAACTGTCGTTTACCGTGTCTAACCTGAATCAGTCGTTTGACTTGAAGCCTCACCTGACATGGTCCACGCTTTCTATTATGTCAGACTACTTGATTGCTCATCGCCCAGCCGGAAAGCCGGAGATGTCCGATCAGGAAGCCATTGACATCCACAACCTCACGGTCTTGGCCAGCGAAATCCACGACCGTGTTTGGGGTATGGTGAACCAGTACACACCGTTGCCTAACTATGGTTATCACGAGATCCGCAGATGGATCGGAAACAACATCTTGATTGAACCATTTCGATGAGGGCGTTGGCCCTCGCTTTATGACGAGGATTCCCCATGCTTAGCTGCGCACTGAACAGCGTACACCTCTTACGGCAATTCCAAGCTTTGACCTCCAGGATGTCTGTTGTCGAGTATGATCTGAAAGCTATCTGCAATGATGTAATTAATCATTTGCATGATAGTAATAACATGAACACACTCAACGCTTACATCGAGTCGTACCGGGAACTCAATCTTCGTGAAGGAGGTTCCGGCTTTGACGGAGACATCATGGTAGAAGCACTCCAGCACCTGGCTAACGGGTTGCAGCTATGCTTCCGCCAGATGAAACTCTACGACGAGACCGGTAAGCTACATTACCGTTTTCAAGCACTCGTTAGCCAGACCGTGATGGTGGTGGCTACTAAGTAGAGGTCATCGTGGGTCGAGTCGCCTTCGTGTCACACAGCCTAGCGGAGGCTCTTAAGCAGCATCGGATTTTGTGTTCGCTCGTTTCTGAGGAGAATCATTATGAGGATACACCTTGTGATGGAGAGCGAACCGATAACCTCGAGCTGCTGATTAACATTGTTCTGGGTATTGTAGATCCGCATGACTACGATATCCCTGAGTACGACCACGAGCAATTCCAGTTGTTTTGGGATCTGGTGGAAGGAATCAGACGGGAACGGTTCTGGCAGCTAATGGTAAAAGGTCCTCTCCTTTCTATTAAAGTACTGAACGCTCGAGGCTTAGTCTTCGTCGAGTTCAAGGAGACCTACTTCCCATGGCTACCCAGGACTTACTGATCCCCAAGAGCACTGTCTCGTTTTCAGTCTATCCCGCCGCTGCGCTCCCTTCGAGCTACAAGAACGTGAAAGTGTTGGGCATCATTGACGACACCACGGCTCGTGCTCTGGGGCTCAGCGTGCAGGAGAAACACGTCAACGTTTATCCCTCACTCCCAGCCGGTACGCCGGACGATCCGACTGCGTACATGTACGTGCGCATTCAACATCCATCTGGCGAGTTCGAAATCCTCGGCTTGCCATGGATCAGGGAATCCACCATCGTGTCGTTGGACTTTACCACCCTCTACGCCAAGATCTCTCAGGTCAAACCTTCTGACTATGAACAGATCCTGGCGTTGTTGGCGGCCAACGGTTACGATCACGTGGAACTGTCGGCGAAACCACTCTGAGTGCAGGGCTTCGGCCCTACCTCTTTTTTTTTTTTGCGAGGGATGAACA
>Ga0247819_10000127_pt1 | contig 46281 bp, 45 predicted proteins | sample 13C_Xylose_Day6_FD_193428 | JGI IMG/M metagenome (GOLD analysis project Ga0247819, IMG submission 193428) | Soil microbial communities from agricultural site in Penn Yan, New York, United States - 13C_Xylose_Day6 | ecosystem: Environmental > Terrestrial > Soil > Agricultural land | place: USA... | reverse complement strand
AGCGACTGGCCTCGGCCAGAACCTCGTCAGGGATTTCCGGAATCTTTTCTCCTTTCAGTAGTTCGACGTGCTTAGCGAGAAGCAGGTCTACTACGCTTTCGAAGATTCGACCTACTTCTTCGGTACCGCGGCAGTACCAGTGTCCTTGGATTTCCATGACTGTACCTTACAGATGAACGATTACTGCCCGCGCCAATTGCTTGGCCACGGACATGATTTCTTTGGTTGCCTTGGCACCCACGTGTTCCATTTCATGGGTGATGGATTCAATGCAGCCGGCGGACATGGGATGGGGGTAGAAATAGAACTTCACCAACTGCCCGATGCTTCCTGGAGCGCCATCGCTTTGCGTCTGTTCTTGCCCGATGCCGTAATGCTGATGTGCATATACGAACTTGGGAGTGGAGACGTCGACCTGATGGAAGACTTGCACTTCCATTGCGTAGGGCAGAGGACGCTCGGAATAGGCGCCCGAGATCTTGCTGATCTTTACCAGCAAGTTGAATTCGGCTTCGTCGATCTGGAACGAAGTGAGTTGGATGGATTGTTCGCTACGAGCGAAGGCTCCATCGTTTTCCTGAACCGAGGTGAGGTCTTCGATACGGAAGGCTTCACGATGGGTCTTGAGCAGATGCTGGCCGACCAGAGCAGCGACGATTGCTGCGACTTCTTGATGGGACTTGTAATTCATTTATTCTTGTCCTTCGACGACGGGTTGAGCTTCTTCGATTTGTTCGGACTTCTTGGGTTCCAGAGGCCAGGAATCCATGGTAATACGACCAGTGGCCAACTGTTTGGAATGCTCCTTACGAAGTGCTTCCAATGCTGCCTTTTCCCCTTGTTTCTTGAGGTCAAGCTTGATCATGATGAAACCAGACATCCGTTCATCTTCGAAAGCGAATCCGGCGAAGACCACATGCTTCGGAATGTTCAGGGACCGAAGGAAATGGTTCCTCTTCCGATGAGGTTGACCGTAGTACTGTTCTACCGAAGTTCTCATCTTCGGTACGGTTTCCAAGTCTCGATAATTACGAGTAATTTGGAAACGCTTAGTCTTGCGAAGTTTTCTGACTTTCATTTTGGTCCTTCTCGGAAGAGATAGTGGATTTTTCTAGGTGCGGAAAGAAATGGGTTTGGGGATCACTGATTTCAGACCACTTCAGGCCATTGTCCCATTTCTGGACAATGGCCTGGATTGCATTGTTCACAACCGTTGCATCAACGACGACGTATTTCTTGGGAAGGCGCCGCATGCGGCCAATCAGTTCCTTTTCGATCTTTGGCCAGCTCTTGCGTTCACCGAACACGCCGATGATGTAATCATCCAGACACAGCGTGATATGAGGTTCGGTCTTTTCATATACCGTCAGATGCAGATATGCAATCTTTTCCATGAGGACTTTGTCGTTCACGGTCTTTCGATACCGGGTAGCCGTTACGACAAGCTTTCCTTCAGTGAAGTCATAGACTCGTTCTTGACGCATGTTGCGTTTCTTCATCTTTCGTACTTTCATTCTTCCTCTCTTTCTTGGTATATATACTTAAATAAAAAGAACATAGGAGTCCTAAGTTGGAAGGGTGTTACCTCCAACCGATGATGCTCTTCCTTAACTTTTTAAAGCATAGATCTACTCCTACTCCCTTTCGGGAGTAGGAGTATTCTTACAGCTGTACGAACCGACCCATCTCCAGTTCTTCGCGATTGCACCACGTAGTGGCGAGTCGCTTAGCTTCTTGGAGAAAGATTTCAGATTCGTTCAAGATCTTGATGCCGCACGCCGATACTTCGTTATGCTTGACTTCAGCTGCCGACAGAATGACGGGACGACGAGGACCACCGTATCCATCGCGTTCGTCGTCAGGACGACGGAAGTTGCATTGGTAACCCTGACTGATGCGTTCGCTACGTCCCGGTTGGATGAAGTCCAATGCTTTCAGACGAGTCATCTCCACAATGTTCAACTCGTAGTTGACATCGTAGTAAAGCTCATCGTCCAAGAACGTCATGACCGTGAATTGCGGAACGACACCGATCCGTTTGCATCCTGCGAGCTTGAAGCTTACCACCTGACTGAACGGACCAAACTCAAGACGACCAGCCACTTCCACCAGCTTGGCCATGTGTTTTCGATCAGCCTGCGTGGACTCCATAAAACGCTCTATGACGTCCTGATTGATCTTGGCCAGGTCGGACATCAGCATCATGCTGAATCGCGACAGAGCACGCTTACAATCGGCGCGCTCTTCCTTATTGAAATCAAACATCATTGTCCCTTTAACTCTTGACGACAAGACCGGTGCATTTGGATGCAACGTTCTTGATAACTTCACTGGACGACTTGTCCATGAAGATGACTGCGTGACCTGCGAGATAACTGCGGTAGTTCTGGAGGTACTGGAAGAGACGCTCACGCTCGACGTTGTTCCAGCGAGGACCTTCATCGAAGCTTTTGACTTCTTGAAGCATCATCTGATCATAGACCTGTTTGCGCCATTGGTAGTCTTTCAGACGACCGGGATTGGTAGCAGACAGGAAGGACAGTTCTTCCAGATACTGAATTGCGAAATCGGGAATGCGTTTGCAGAACTCAGCTTTCGAATCGGCCTGAGCACTCATCGAAGCCACTGCCAAGACGATTGCGGTAATGATCTTTTTCATGCTATCCCCATTTAAGGAAAAGGTTTAATAACTACATTCAGGCCAGTTATATATCGGTGAAATAATCTACCGAACAACCTTTCTCGTAGGCCTTTTTCGACGACACTTACGGAAATTAGCAAAGCGATTAACCGCTCCTTTAAGAGAGGCTTGCCATACTTCTTCCGGAGTGATGGCATCATCCCTTAGTCTCCTTAGGATTTCAGGATACGGCAACTCAGAGGGCGTCTCTGCCAAAATGGGACGAAGTTCGGAAGCTGAGTAGGGTTTAAGACGGTTTGTCGTAGGGGCAAACACACATGCCACTATGATCAATAGGGTAATGAAAAACCCGAGAACAATCCCATGCCAGAATTCCATGCTACTTCCTTAGAAGGTGATGTAGTCGCGAATACGACGCACGCGACGAATGATTTGTGCAAATTTCTCAACGATAGCAAAAGCCATCCAGCCGATGAAAGTAAACAAGATGACTACGAAACAGATCAGGAGAAAGAGTTCTTCCGCCGAACGTGGACGTACAGCGATGAATTGTAGAATTTGGTTCCAGTCCATGACGGACTCCTGAAATCAAAAATAAATGGTAGAGTAAAAGAGGATAGGGGCAGTGCCCCTATCCTGGCCTTATAGCGCGATCTTCATGAAGTCGCTAAAGACACTGGCCGCTTTTGCAAAAGAGGCTTCAGCGCCGATCTGAGGCGTTACGATGATACGTACCGTATCGCCTCCCAGTCGAGAGATCGTATATTCGATACGTTCATTCTCGAATATGTATCCGGCCTCGATTTCCATACCGAACACATAGCGATGCTGGAAGACGTCGGTATGAATCATGTCGACCACGTGACGCATGGCAAGAACGTGATTTTGTTCAGGAACCCAGTCGCGGAGACCGTTTTCATCAACGCGATACTGACGCCACCTGACCCGGTGATTATCGAATGCATGAGTCAAGCAGAGATTGTTGAAGTTCGCCTTCACACGTTCCTGATGACGGTTGGAGAACTTCTTTACCTTGTCACTGATCCATTGAATGCTGCACCCACTGCCATATAGTGCCATGAGCCCAGCATGCTTTAACATCTGAGTAGCTTTCGACATTTCCTAGTGTCCTTCGATTATTATTGGTACATAAGGACCACGAGCTTCGTCTTCCGCTTTTCTAATGGCTTGACATTTCTCGTAGTACTCGTCGGACTTCTTACCATCAATCATGTACACGAAATTCTTGTTCATGAGTGGGTTTGTCCAGCAATGCTTATTGAGAATGGGCCAGACTTCTTCCCAGTAGTCCAGCTTTCCCAATCCGCATCCAAGTGGAGGTATTGCAATTGACCGCAACTCAAGCAGTGTAAAAAGCTGAATTAGTTTTTCCATTCCTTGATCGATGTACTCCAATTTGGAATCGTTCTCGAAATGGTCTTTGGTTGGGAAGTTGAAGATGTAGTAAGGAGGCTTGATGTCGGAGATTTTCGTCACCAAGATCTGGCCGATCCTTACAGTACCTGCACTGCAACCACTCTTGTAGTCTAAGAAGTTTTTCGGATATCGTTCTTTGAACTGCTTAGCCAGTCCGGCACCCATGGTACCAACGCAATTGACGGGGCACACGATGGCGTCTGTCGATTCGTCAAAGATAGAACCCCGTTCATACGTGATCACGATTGTCCTATGGTTCGACCGAGAACGATTCGCCGTTGATGACGATGCGATAGGGTTTTTCCCATGCATCGTTTTCGACGTTGTCTGCGTACTTGACGTAGACGTCCGAGTCGGTCAGTTTGTACATGCTGTCGTATTTCTCGACAGTAGCGATTCGGTGCGAGGGGTTCATCGAAAGGTCGATGACGGTCGGCACGCGCGACTCGGTAACTTCGGGATGCTGAAGAAAACCAGCTATGCGAATCTTGATTGGCAATACGCCACTTTCCGACTCGTCCTTGATCTGGCGGATTGTGCCGACCACGAAGTTATCACGAAGCGTATGCGGTTCTTGACCAGGCAGGGTATTGACGAAGTTCGTGAACTTGAATTCGACCAAAGGAGGCTGCTTGGCGAGTTCTTCGGCGCGCTGCTTCAGGACAAGAAAGTATCCGGGCGTTTCATCGCCGATATCATGACCGCCCAAACGCAGATCGATGTCTTCCGGTTCGATGATTTCCACATACCCGTGCTTTTGCAGGTACTCGGCATACTGACGCACACCGCCATCGGTGTTGATCACATCCTTGACGTACGACTTCAGAACCGCATCGGAGTTGAAGAACTTCTTGACGAGAACACGAACCTTTTCTTTACCTTCTTGGTCTAAAGAAGAACCGACGATCAGATTCAATATGGAATTTTCGTGAACTTGCATTAGGTACTCCTAGCGATGAAATTTGTAATGACTCACGCGTACCTTTTTGACGCGCAACTTATTGATGAGGAAAATGGTGAAGTACAGGAAGATAAACAGTCCAGCAAATACGGCATTCATACTCGTACTCCTTAAGATATATTTCACCTATACAGTTTTACCGGCGATGAGGGGACCTTCACTAAATAAGACATAGACTAGGTGGCAAACGCCACCTAGTCTAGTCAATTAGAACCCGCTGAACTCAACGCTGTACTGGTACTTGAACTCTTCCAAGGAGAAGCAAGGCACGCCACATGCCTCTGCTTTCTTCAGTTTGGACTGACCGGGATCGCGCCCCACAATCACAGCTTCAGTCTTCTTACTGATCGAGTCTGTGACCTTCGCTCCAAACTGCTCCAAGGCCCATTGCACCTGCTCTCGACTCATGCCATCAAAACTACCAGTGATGACAATCGTGAGATTGTTAAGAGGTCCGCCAGTCTTGAGCGACAATACCGGAGCAATAATGTTCAGCTCCTTAATCATCTCATCGACCATGTCGTAGTTTTCATCATTGTTAAAATACTCAATGATGGAATCTGCCACCACATCACCGATGTCAGGAATGGATACCAATTCTTCCTTGGTAGCATCCATGACCTTACTGATGAACCCGAAATGTCCAGCCAACGCACGCGCGGTTGACTCGCCCACATGACGGATGCCAAGTGAGTAGATCAGACGCTCCAGAGAGACATGGCGGGAACCATCAATTGCACGAATCAGATTCTGCGCAGTCTTGGAACCAACGCGATCGACTTGACCGTTACGAAGAGCTTCTTCAAACTCTTTACCGTAGAGGTCAGGCAACTTCTTCAGTACGCCAGTCTTTACCAGAGTCTTGATGATGACATCGCCCATTCCATCGATGTTCAGTGCTTTACGAGCCACTGCATGAGTGAAGAGTCCGATCCGCTGAGCGGGACACTTGAATCCTCCAGTGCAACGAGTGACCGCTTCGCCTTCGTCGCGCACCGCAGGACTCCCGCACTCAGGACACTTTTTGGGCATCTTGAATTTGCGAGTCTTCTCGGGACGCATGTCAATAACACACTTGACGATCTCAGGCACCACATCACCAGCGCGCCGAACGATTACCTTATCGCCGATACGGATGTCCTTACGAGCGATCTCCAACTCGTTGTGAAGAGTTGCGTTGGTGACCGTTACACCACCCACGAACACCGGAGTCAGTCGACCGACTGGAGTCATTGCTCCAGTACGACCTACCTGGATTTCGATATCCACGAGATCGGTCATCATTTCTTCAGCAGGGAACTTACCCGCCAACGCCCAACGAGGAGCACGACTGACCTCACCAAGAATAGACTGGTACAAAGTTCGGTCAACTTTGATGACCACACCATCGATGTCGTACGGCATGCTGCTGCGCTTATTGCCGATGTACTCGTAGTAGTTCAGGATTCCTTCAACCGAGTCCAGATGGCTGATGTATTCCTTTTCGGTATTGAAACCGAATTGCTCAAGCTCCCAGGTGATGTTCTGCTGATAATCAGGAACGTATTCCTCGCCTTCGATCTGCTGATAAGAACCAACGTCGTAGGCGATGAACGAGAGCTTGCGTTCTGCGGTTACTTTCGGATCCAACTGACGCATACTGCCAGCGGCAGCATTACGACAATTAACCATGAGCTTTTGGCCCTTGGCTTTCAGTCGTTCATTCAGTTCCATGAAGTCTTGTTTGCGCATGACTATTTCGCCACGCACTTCAAGATACGCAGGAATTTCTTTTCCACCAAGCATCAGTGGAATCGACATGATGGTCTTGGCGTTTGCAGTGACATCTTCACCAGTCTCGCCATCGCCACGGGTGACTGCTGTCTTCAGTTCCCCGTATACGTAGGTGAGGTTCAGAGATAGTCCGTCGAACTTGGGACTACCTTCGTAAAGAGTACCGCCTTGATGCAGGTCCTTATGGGACTTGATGGCAGTGATGACTTTTTCATGAAAGTCGCGGAAGTCTTTTTCGTTGAATCCGTTATTCAGACTCATCATGCGAACTGCATGCTTGACGTTTTGAAACGTCGTACTTGCCTTGAAACCCACTCGCTGAGTCGGACTCAGCGGATGGATGAGATCGGGATACAACTTCTCGATAGACCTGAGTCTGCTTACGAGGTTATCGTACTCAGCATCGGTCATGATCGGATCATCTTTCTGATGATAGTAGTAATCAGCTCGGTGAAGTGTCTTCACCAAATCTGCCATGGCCTTCATGGCTTGGTCAGGATGTAACTCTTTGTCCATCATTTACTCCATGGGCAATATCGTAATAGATACCAATGCCGTACTTTTTAATAGGCGGCATAAATGAACAGGTCTAGACCACCGTTAGGTGATCTAGAGATGTCCATAAAATTGTGTATACAGAGCTGAGTCTATTGGTCAAATTTAGACCTATCGGTTTTAAGGTCGATGCCTAGACTCAGATGCTTAGATAAATTCTCAAAAGAATCCCCGCTTGGGACTCATGAGTTTGAGGGGGTAATCTCAGCTGTGCTGTCCTTTGTGGGATCTGCATTCAGGTGTATGATATATTGCTGAACATCTTTATCGTCGATTTCCTCAACGATGCTCGCAAAGTCATCCTCATGCATTTCATCCAGGACGTGATAGATCTGGACCGCCAGATCTCCAATCGCATCGTACATTCCCTTCCGATGTATCAGACTAACGGCATACGTTTTCGCATGTTTGTCAGTCAGAATTTCTGACGAAGGAAGGTCATTGAAATACTTCGAATAGATTTCATACAACCTATTCAGAAACTCTTCGCCGCCTGGAGAGTCAAAGTCAGTAAAGTACCGACTGTCCATGTGCTTGAGAATCGGTTCACCAATGAAGTAGAAAAGCTTGTCATTGATGTACACATAGATCCTAGCACGCCTGAGAGTTGTCGCCGGATCTTCAACGAAGATACGAGACTTCTCCAAGTACGCCAGAACCTGAAGAAACACTGCGCTAAGCGCAGAAGCTTCTATGCCGTTTATTTTTTCCGGCACTTTGATCTTCAGATCTGCTTGATACTTCATCTGGATAATACCAATCAGGTACGCTCCAAACCCCACGATCAGAAGAACAATTATTGCTATCAGGAGTATTTCAGAGTTGAGCATATCTGTCCTTTTCAACGAACCATAGATCGAATAGGACTGCGCGTAAGCACAGTCCTATCGGTCCACATAATCAGAGATCTTTCACGCGCTGAATCGATTCGTCATTGGCTTCGGTTTTCACCGCTTCCAAAACGCCCCAATCTACGAGGATGCGACGAACACCAGCCCAATCCACACGAGCACGACTGCCTGCGTTGTTGCCTTGGACCAGAGGTACACCGAGAGCAGCGTCATCGATGTAGACGTTGGCGTAGACCTTATTCGAGTCGGTCCAGCCTGCTTGTTCGGGATTCTGATTGACTGCCCAGAAGTCGACCTTGTTCTGGTTGCAGTAGCGAATGGCTTCGTCCAATGCCGTGCCACTACGCATCGTGAAAAGGATCAGACGATAACCCTTTTCCATCAATTCACGAAGGACTTCGACGGCTCCCGGATTCGGAGCACCCAGTGCAGGGTATTCATGTTCGACAATCGTGCCATCGAAGTCGATTGCGAAGATTGCCTTTTTCATCTCGTCTTGTTCCTTCTTGGTTTCGGTACTTATCCAGCCCATGATGGACCTCCAAAGATAACGACTAAGGATTAAAGAACCATCCTTAGGCTCTTTCTATTTAGAAAACTGACACCACATGCATAGATCAGCTTTCCTCTATAGGAAGAGATAAATTTTAGACTATATAGGTTTAGCCAACATGGCTTCCATCACTGGTGTATTTCCGGTCATGCCAGGAGCGATCTGAAGAGGATAGAGCGGAAGAGAATTCTTCGACTCATGATAAAGGACCAAGTCCTTATTATCGATATCGACAATTTCCACATTTTGAACGGTATAACCATCTACCCAAGATACGAGTACTTTGGCAACATCGTATTCGGTAGGTAGTCGCACATCGAACCAACAAGTCCTGTTGGTGTTTCCATTGTTACTGTTGGCAGTACACCAGTATTCGTTTCCAGGACGCAACACATACAACTCAGCGTATGCTGCCGAGTATATACTCGATGCTGTTAGCATGTCGGCAGTCAGTGGAATTTCAGCCCCTAATGGGTCGTAGAGGCGTAATTGATAAATACCAATCCAGCCTCCTGGAGAAGATCCGGAATTCTGCCTCCCTACGGAGAGAAAGTTCATCCGGATTCCGCGTATCAGTCCTGAACTGGTTTTCTTGCGTGCACTAAATAACATCTCAGCGCTCATGATTTTTCCTAGTAAGACGAGCTATCATAGGATTCTGCTTGGACAAACAAAAAAGAAAATAGATACACACCAGACTAGCCCTAGGGCTAGTCTGGATATGTTACTTACTTCTCGGGTAGACCGTTGTAATAGAACTCGCGCTTCTTCTGAAGATCCTCACGATGTGTTTTCTTCATGGCTGCGATAATGCCATTGGCGTCCACTACGGTAACTTGCGTCGTGATTACAAACGCCTTGACGGCACTGTAGACTTGCTGACGAACGCCGATATCGCTGTTGTAGTTCAGAAGAAGAGTGTCGCCAAATTCCCCTTCCAGAGCTACCTGAACCGCGCTTGCCAGACCGAGCTCTGCCATTTGCTCGATTGCTGCTGTGATCTTGGAAGCAGCGCGAATGATTTCAGAATGTTCGCGCAGTTGTTGCCATTGAAACACACGGATCGTTTCCAGCAATTCCTTGTCACCTTCTTCGACGTGACCGGCGAACATCGCCTTCCGGTTTTCCTGACCACCCATGTAAAATGGGTCCAAGCCTGCCGTGCTTACGAGCTCATGATAAGCCTTGTCATGAGCGTTCAAACGTTCTTCGAGTTGCTTGGCGAGTTCCGTTTTTCCATAATTTAACATTGTAATTTCTCACGTAGGCAAACATAAACGGGATATGGAGATGAGCTTGCGCTCATCTCCATAGGTTAACCTTGGTTGTTCTTGACACCGAACAAATTCGAGGCGCCCACAGTGCGGGTACCACGATTGTCGGTTGCAGCGCTGTGGCGTTCGACTTTGAAACCAACGCCGATGCCACCACCGCCCTGACTCACGCCGTCATTGCCTTGACGACGTTGCAGCGCTTCTGCTTGCTGTTGTTGCTGCCACATTTGTTGGGACACGATAGCCTCACTGGTAATTGAAGGGATATGTACGATATAGTCACTCATACATATCCACCCAAATTACACGACGGACAACTTGGCCCGCGTTTCGACCTTGATTTCTTCCTTGAAAGGATTGTCGAAAAGCTGGCAGTAAAACTGCATGCTCAGGCCGGTATGCTTCGACGGCGTGAACGCCCGAGGAATTTCCACGTTGAGGAAGTTAGACAGGTTGACGTAGAGTGTCTTGCTGATGTCCAGCATGGACATCCGGTGTTCCGGTTCGGTATCCCGATAGATAGTCCGGAAGACAGGGTTCTGTGCGAAGAGATCAGCGACTTCTTGCGGAGACGGAAAGAGCAACTGTGCCGAATGCTTGATGAACATCTGCAGAGCAGTAGCCAGCAGATCCATCGTCAGAAGCGGATCGATGACATAATCGATCTTCTCCGGAATGGGATCATTGCATTCGAACTTCACGCGATCGCGCTGAGTCATGAGGACTTGCACGACCGTGTGGAGAACTTCGATGTCTTCGATATAGAAGGCTGCGGGAATTTCCGTGTCCTTGATCAGGGCAGATGCAGTCTGATCGGTCACCCGCTTCATCAGTGCGACATACGGTTTGAGCTTCTCTACGAGCTCTTCCTGGTTCTTGACCACTTTATCCGAACTAGGTTCGAGAGCGGCTTGTAGAGCCTGTACGTGCGTCTGATAGCTATCCTTGTGGACTTCTTTGGCGCGGGAGATCATGAACGCGCCCATGTGGAGCTTTGCATGACCTTCCAGATCCGACAGGAAGTACGGAACTGGGTGACCAGCGTTGTCCAGGATACCGAACATAACTGAATTACCGGCTTCCATTTTAACCGCGAGTGGCTTAGCGCTATCGGAACAATTCAACCAGTGTCTGACTGAACTTTGCTGATTGGGAAGGACAATACCAATCGACGCCAGGAAGACGAGAAGATTGGGTTTGACCATGCTGATCGATTGTGCGTTGGTATAGAACATTTAGTGTACCGTATTGTTGTAGTAAGTATAAGGACTACGAGGACGCGGAGCATAATCACCGTCGTCATTGTAGAACTTGACTCTTACCCGAAAGACGCCTTTGCGAAGCTCTTCGACTTCTGCAATGCCTGTCAGGTTTGTTAGGTAGTCATCATCGTCTCGATGAGGACTGTCATCTGGATCGTAGTAACCATGGGCATCTAGTTGATCGATTACCTCCTTTCCAAAGTCTTGAACTAGTTCTGCGACGAGTTCAGATTCTCGAACGTTTAACCGTCCTACATCAAACTCACCAACGGTGTTAACGCCATAACTCAAGTCCTTAACCAGGTCCTGACAATGACTAATTGAACGCGGATACATGCATGCGGCAGTAAGCACGTGTTCGACTAGATCGATAGCTGTCGTGACCTTTAGGAACTTGTTGTAGAAGTACGCATCGTCACTGAAGGGTTTCCTTTTCTCCGCTTCATAGATGCGGATAGAACGATGAAGTGCAATGATGAAGCCTATCTCCTTCATCGACTCTCCTTAGTTAGTGTTAAGCTTCTTCCTCACTAAGAGGATGAAACTACGTTCGCTATTACTTACTTCCAGACGAGGACGTCCAATCAGATTGGATTTACAGTCCTCGTAAAATGCACAATCTTCAAACATCAAGATCCACGTATGGCAGATGCTAATCAAGATGTTTGTGTACTTCAGGCACGACACATCGTTCTCTACGATGTGGTTAGGTATAATGCCAAACTTTCTGGTGTTCTCGACGAGTTCGTCAATGTCATTATCGACTCGCTCACGAGCCTCATGTGCATCACGAATATCTTCAGTCAGGAATACCAGAATCATGCGACATAACCCAATGAGGTTAATATCTTCCTCAATGAGATCGAATCCTTTTGCAGCCTTTACCAGACTGATGGGGAACACAATGCCCCGAATATATCTCTTAAAATACATATCACCCAACATAAAAAGATCCCGTGACCCACACGGGATCACGGGGTTAGGTACTGGAAGATCAACATTGCGAGCTCTACATTGCTGGGGCTTCCAACAACATTGATACTCCACCTAAAACGTAAACGACGAATGTCGGCATCGTCTACGGGTAAATGATATATTTGTGAAACGTTCTAGATCGCGGCCATCGGGTACTTGATTGCGGGATGCGATTCGTACGTGACTTGGATCTTCAGAGGGTCGAAGTCTTCGATTTCCTTCATGGAAGGATCGAGGACCGCCTTCGGAGTCGCCATGTCAGAACGTTGAATTTGCTCATTTACCTGTTCGATTTGATTCAGGTAGATGTGGTAATCCCCCATCACGTGAATGTATTCGAACGGCACCATGTTCGTGATGTGTGCCAAATACTTGGCAAGCATCGCGTAGCACGGAATGTTAAACACCGTACCCAGAGGCAGATCCTGGCTACGTGCGAAAAGCATGAGAGACAGTTTGCGCTGGGGACGACCAGTGGTGTTCCATTCGCGAATAGCCTTCATACCATTCGCGTTCAGTGCCTCGAGCTGCTTGTCGTGAGGCAGGAAACGCGGATCGGCATTGCAGAATCGTTCCAGTGCAACACGGCGAACTGCATGGATTGTCGATGCCGTTTCACCCATGAGAACCGGATTCGCTTCTGCCAAAGCAATGGCGCAGAGGGAATCTTCGTCAGGCTTTTGCAGGATGATCTGGATCAGTTTATCCATCAAGGAGAGAGGCGCCGTATTGACTTGCCACAAGGTATGGCAGGGCGCCAATGCCATGTTGCCGGCGTCCACATTCTCAGACGGACTCATGAACGTATCCGGCATGAGCGGAGTGTTCCAGGTACTGACGATGATCCGGCGGCTGTCCGGATTGTTGCGCAACAGATGCACGACTTCGGCCAGTTGATCGATGCCAGCACGACCGCCTTGTTCGTAAGGCTTGCGACGTTCTTTCAGGAATTCGTCAACAACGCCCATGCTTTCTTCGACAGTGAGGGTAACGCTGTCGAAGTTAAGAGCTCGGTCGTAGAGCATCTTTTCCAACCGTTCCCGATCAACGCCTTCCAGACCCAGAAGACCAGTCGTCCAATTGCGCCACTGTTCGCCATACATGGGGCCGATGGTACCATCTTGACCAGTCCAGCTGCCCCAGATGTGGTTCTTCTTTTCGGCCAAGAAGGATTCGTGAATACCGCCCTTCATGAACCATTGCAGTTCTTCGATCGTCTTCATCCAGGCGACCTTGCGAGTCGTCTCGACAGGCCACCAGTCATTCAGAAGACTGAACCGCATCAGTCGACCGAACTTGGAAACCGTACCAGTACCGGTACGATCCGTTTTCACATCCCCCGTTTCAAGTACGTCGATCAGGGCATTGGTGAGTTGAGACATGTTGCTTCCTTTAAGCGGGTTTGATAACTTCGACGTCTTCGCAGCGAAGATGAACGGATATCGTTTCTTCACCACGCAGACCTTCGATTCGGATTTCATAAATGAATGCGCGTTTAGCGATCCATTCGAAATGGCCAGGCAGATTGCCGTGTTTGACGAGAGCCAGGTTCATGGTAATGGCGCCAGTCTGTTCGACGTGGTCCAAAACCGCATATTGCCTGTCGGCAGAAAGAAGTTTGAACTCCGGCTCGTAGATCGCCATCAGTTCATCGAATCGATCTTGCACCGCTTCAAGCGGAATACGAGATCCCTTCTTGAACTGGAGTTCGAACGTAGGGTACGGTCCCTTGGGAACGTCTTCACTCGACAGTCTTTCTTTTTCGACCGGATCAAAACTCTGTGGGCGGGAAATCGTCGGACCGAAACACGCTATCAGATCGACGCGAAGCGCTTCGTCGAAGATTCGATGAGCGATGGTCATGGGGGAGGCGACGACTTGAGCCTGACGCATGACGGAGAACTTCTCGGCGAGGTTCGTCATATTCAAACTTCCTTCTTTCGATTATGATTACTGCATTCTTGGGAGCTTCGAAGAGTTCGACGTCCTGAATGGCTTCAAAGCACATAGCCTGATCCAGGTAATGATAGAGACGAGAAATGACGTTCTCGACTCGCATGAGCATGTCGGCAAACTGTTCATCGAAAATGCTTTCGCCGGATTCATTGATTTCGCTCTCAACGAAATCATGCATGAATGCAACGACCGCATCATCGAAAGTCTTCTCGTTATGGACTTTAAGTTCCTTGGCATAACCAATGAACTCGTTATACAGAAAGTAATGATTGCCAAGCATCTCGGAGAAATCTCGAACGGGACGCAAACGGCGTATTATCCTTTCTCTTTCCATTGGAGTTCCTGCGAGGAATCTCTCCCTTGGATAAGGGTAACGTCTTGTCATTATTACCCTCACGAAAAAAGACAAAAGTATACATGAAGTATACACCCTTCGGTAATGTAGGTCTGAAAAATTCTAGGACCGTTTCTCCAGATCATACATAGACGGCATAAAGAAATACAGGAAGAGGGTTTCCCCTCCTCCCGTACCTTTATGCTGCCTGCTTAGTCTTCCTTACCGACGTGTTCGAAGGTCACGCGACGAGCTTCCTGGCTGGGAGCATTGATCTTCTCAGCCAGAGCGCGCTGTTCGTCTTCGGCATCAGCCGCTGCGATCGCTTCGTTCAGTTCGGTAGTCACCGCCCAACCTTCTTCCACGCGAGTGTGGTGCACACCTTCCACAATCACCGTATCGCCAGGCTGATCGGTTTTGATTTCAGCGAACGCTTCGTCCCAGTTGGAGAAATCACCGAAATGAGTGATGAGTTCTTGGGAATCGCGCTTGGTCTCTTCCGGAGTCTTGATGCACGCCGAAAAGAATTCCGCCGAAAGACCGATACGTTCAGCAAGCCACTGCGCATGAGTGGTGTTCGGAGCTTCATTCAGGACCATACGTTGGTCGTACTCTTCCTCCATGATGCCGGAGTTCAGGAAAGCGGTAATGATTTCCTGCTTTTCCGAATCCGACAGGTCGGTGGAATTGACCACGTTCAGCTTGCGCAGCAGGTACGTAGCCTTGTCGTCGAGCCAGCGGAATTCTTCATCAGACAGAATCAGCTTCGGGTCCAGCAGTTGCTCTTCGGTCAGGGCCTTGACCTTGGCGTACGCTTGGCGAATGAATCCATACAGTTTCTGAAACTTGGGCGGAACGATGGAGAGTTCATCGTACGTCAGAGTCACCGTCGGATCTTCGATTTGAGCACGAGTCACGCACAGCTTGGGACCGGCACCATCACGATTGGATTGAATCCACGTACCTTCATCAACGACAACGGGCGCTTCTTCCTCGGTGTTGCCGCTGGCTTCGCGAGCCGCCTTCGCTGCCGATTGGGCGGCCAGGTAAGTGGCTCGATCCCCTTCGCTGAGGTGGTTCCAACGACCCACCGTGATTTTGGTTTCCGGATCACGAAGTTGATTGGTACGCGTCTGCTGATCTCCCGCCAACACAACGCGATCGAATTCACTGGTCACGAAGAACGAAGGATCGGGTTCTTGTGCATCGGCGACATTGGCGGGATTGGAGACGTGCTTGGCAACGCCTTCACCGACCAGTTCACGCACCACCGGATCCTTCAGTCCGACCTTACGAGCCAGGAAGTACTGACGAGTCAGGACAGGCTTCTTCAGGCTGGTATTGGTGGAGTGTTGGTTGTACTCGATCGAAAGCACATCCGATTCCAGGAAGCGGCGCTGCAGATCCGCGGTGGTGTTCGGAATGTTCTTCAGGTATTCGGCACGCGCTTCCAGCGACAGAGCACGGAATTCTTCGTCGGTCAGGATGTAGTCCAGACCAGCCACGCCCGGCAATGCCGACGTCTTCTTGTCAGCACGCTTGGTGTTGCGCTTCTTCGTGTCCAGCGACGCCAGAGCGGCCTTGCTGTAGTCGTTGAAGACACCGTCGTCAAATTCCAGAGCCATCAGAGGCGACAGAACCTTCAGCTGAGTGCGCAGCTTGGTCAGGATTTCGTTGCCCAGGGCTTCGGCGCCCATGACTTTGCCCAGATCGATGAACGGCGATGCGACGCTGAATCGGAAGTTGTTCGACGGTTTGCCTTCGATTTCGTCGTTGTAGCGACCCAGCAGCAGCGTACCCGTAATGCCGGCGTTTTCCGGTTCACGCAGATCCTTGCCGCGTTGTGCGGTGAAGACGACCATGTTGCCCAGGTTCACCGTGATTTGTTCCAGCAGGCCCTTCTCGTTGCCACGCTGGGTGGAACGGTATTCGACGACGTTGGTGCTGGTCAACAACATGGTGCGGATGTTCGCATTCAGCTTGTGACTGAAGTCCACGTTCGGGACTTCGGTCAGGCCGTACTGGTTCAGGAACGCTTGCGAGCTGACCATGCTTTTCAGGCCGTCGACCAGAGCTTGCACGACGCTGTTCATGTCACGGCGACGCTTGTTCAATTCGGCGTGGTTGCGCACGATGCGGTAGTACGCGACTTCGCCATTGGGCAGCTTGATGGCGCCGGAGGGCAGGTCGGAGTTCAGGCGTTGGAAAATCTTGGGCAGCGTCACGAATTGCAGACTTTGGCCTTCGATGGTGCGGTGCAGTTTGTTCATTTTTGACTCGTTCTAGAAAGGTTATGGCAGGATTGGGAGTTTCCATGCCAGAGCGGAAATCGTATTCAAATACCTTACAGCTGGTACTCGAAACGATCGCCTAACTACGGGACAAACAGTATCCCTAATCGCTGAGAATGAAGCGCACATCCTCAGGTCAGATCATAATTGGGGTTGGTTATAAATTTACAGCATACGAGACAGGATAGGGCTTTCGCCCTATCCTGCTCATAGCTCACTGCTTAGTCCAGACGTGCCGGGATTTCCGGAAGTTCCTCGGGAGTCTCTGCCAGATTCAGAAGATCCTCGAGGTCCCAGGAAAGACCTTGGATGCGTTGACGCTCGTCCATGGCTTCGGTGATGATATCCACCGCGTCTTGGGCCGAGAGAGTCAGCGTTTGCTTTTCCACCGTGCGAACGCGGAAGGTCGTGGGACGGTTGCGATCCAGAGCCGACTGAGCATTGCGCAGAGTCGTACCCAGATCGAGTGCGTCGATATCCGTCAGGGCCAGATGCTGAACAGCGCTGGCACCGGGAGGCGTGAACTCGTAGCCGATGGCCAGTCGTTCGTTCAGACGGATTTCGAGCAGTTGCAGACGAGTCTGACGTTCTGCTTCGAAAGCTGCCTGAGCTTCTTCCGGACTGTAGTCGCGAGCCGTGTAAGCACGATACCACTTACCGTCTTCGCCCAGTTCAGGAGTGACTTCCGTCACCACTTGACCGACCGGAGGAGTGGATTCGTGAACCACGACGTAACCGATGCTTTCCATGAATTCCGTGTCGGGCTTGGGAGCGAAGATGACGTTCTCAACCATACGACGGATTTGCTGGAAGTTCAGCGGGTACATCTTGTCTTCGACACGCATCAAGACAGTGCTGTTGTCGATGTATTCCTTGTTGGGATCTTCCTCGAATGCAGGAATTTCCAACTCGGAGGTGGTTTCGAGTTCAGGGGAGCTCATTGCTACTTCTCCTTGTTATCAGTTCGGAACCGAACCGACGATTTCGATGCCATCGTAGTTGAACACGATGGTGGTAGTCGGGTTTTCGAAGGTCGGACCAGCACCGTCGAACCAACGCAGAGTCACACCAGCAGGCGGAGTCCACGTCCAGCTACCAGTTTGACCGCGCACCTTCACAACACGAGTGCACGATTCGCCAGCAGCAGGCAGACCAGTGATGGTCACGGTACGAGCGCTGGTGTTGGTCATGTTGAACTGACCAGCCGCACTGAAGTCCAGCGTCGTGGTAGCTTCGATCACCTTGGTGACAGGAGCGCCCAACGATACCCACTGGCCATCGCGCAGACCCCAGACACCAGCAGTGGTCGGAACATCCAGAACAGCCAGATTCACCCACACACCGTCCAGCATGGCGTAAGGCTTACCGTTGGCAGTCGGACTGTTCAGGTTACCGCCACCGATGTGGCCCAGCGACGCCCAGACAGTTTGACCCGTCTTGCGGAAGTATTCTTGCGTGAGGTTGTTGTAGAACAAGTCACCCAGAACACCATCCAGCGGCTGAGGATCGCGATCGAACACAATCCACTGCGTACCGGGATCACCCTTGAAGCCACGTTCGCCTTGACGACCTTGAATGCCGTCACGGCCACGTTGACCTTCTTCACCCTTGGCGCCAGCGATGGTACCGAGATTGAACCATTCTTGGGTACCTTCCAGCCAAACCCATGCATCGTACTTACCAGGTTCAGTGGCAGACTCGATGGCGTAGGCTTCAGCCGAGTTACCCGGAGTGGGCAATGCAGCTTCGTTGGCCAGAACTTCCTTGATGGGGACGATGGGACCAGTAGCGCCACGAGGACCGTCGTTACCTTGGATCCCTTGTTCGCCACGCAGAGTTTCTACAAACTCTTCGAACGTTCCTTCGAAACCGCCTTCAACAGCTTCGTCGTAAACGCTTTGTCCAGTAGCACCGCGCAGCGACGCGACCCATGCATTGAAGTCACCGACGAACCCTTCAGCGACGGCTTGTTCGTAGGCGGATGCTCCGGTTGCCCCCTTGAGAGTAGCAAGCCATTGTTGTTCCGTACCCACGTAACCATTGTCTACCGCCAGTTGATAGGCCGACTTACCGTCAGTGCCGTCTTCGCCATTGATACCCTTGAGGGACTCCAACCACTGTTCGCGAGTGCCTTCGAAACCAGCAGCTTGTGCCACTTCGAAAGCATTCTTGCCTTCAGGACCTTCTTCGCCCTGAATGCCAACCGCACCCACGTCGACCCAGTCGGTGCCGTCGGAGTAGTAAACCCGACCTTGGGCCGTAGCCGTTTGGTAGGATTCCTTGTTGGAAGGCAGAGCAGCAGCCGAGGGGAAGTCACCAACGAATTGGACAGACTTACCAGCTTCACCATCTTCGCCCTTAAGCGAAGCGAGCCACTGCGGTTCAGTACCGACAAAGCCGTTGCGAACAGCGACTTCATAGGCGGTTTCGCCTTGCAGCGTCACCAGCCATTCGGTGAGGGTTCCATTGAAACCATCGTCGACAGCCAGTTGGTAAGCGGACTTACCGTTGGTACCGTTCGTGCCATCGCGACCCACAGGACCGATGTCGGTCCAGATCGTACCGTTGGAACGGTAGACACGACCAGCAGCGGTTGCCAGTTGGTTTGCGGTATGGACGGTAGGCAGTGCAGCCTGATTTGCGAAGTCACCAACGAATTCGGTATCACGACCATTCTGACCGTTTTGGCCAGTCAGCGAAGCAACCCATTCGACTTCCGTACCGCTGTAGCCATTGGCCACTGCGACTTGGTAAGCACTGCGACCATCCGGTCCACGCAGCGTCAGGAGCCATTCAGCTTCCGAGCCAACGAAACCTTCGTCCACAGCCACTTCATAGGCAGACTTGCCATCGGCACCTGCAACACCGACAGCGCCGGTATTGAACCATTCCACGCCATCAGTGCGGTATACGAAGCCACCAGCGGTAGCGTATTCGTTTGCGGCCGTGGGCTCGGGAAGAGCAGCTTGGTTGACGAATTCGCCAACGTACACCACATCCTTACCGTTCGTGCCGTTGGTACCGTCTTCGCCGTCGTTACCAGCAGCGCCCTTGAGCGATGCAAGCCATTCAGGCTGAGTACCAACGAAGCCGTTGTCAACAGCGATCTGGTACGCAGACTTACCGGCAATGCCGTCAGTACCACGCCAGCGGTTCATGTTGATCCATGCTTCGCCGTTCCAGACGTGGATGAAGCCATTGACTTCATAAGCGTCCGACACTTCGTTGCCAGTGGTCGGCAGATCGCCAATCGTGGGGACACTGCCCTTCGGATTGACAGGTTGTCCAACAGGACCGATTTCACCACGCTGACCATCGGCACCACGCAGGTTGCCCATATCAACGAAACGCACACCATCCCACGTATGGTCGTGGAAAGCGATACGGTAGGTGTGGCCTTCTTCGTTACCCGTGGTGGGCAGGTCGTCGATGGAATCCAACTCGCCCATGGGCTTGTAGGAGTTACCACGGAAACCGCGTTCACCCTGGATACCTTGCTTGCCTTCGATACCTTGCGGACCGGACTGGTTACCCAAGTTCACGAAGTCGCCGTTGACGTACAGGTGGAAGTCGTAGGGAGCTTCCGTACCAACCAGCCAGCCGTGACCTTCGACACCAGCGCCAGGAGCAGGCAATTCGGCTTCCGTTTCCAGAATACCGTCAGTCACCCACGAGATGGCAACCGGACCCGTTTCACCAGTTTCCCCTTTCAGGAAAGCGGCCATGTCTTCGGGAGTCAGGAGTTCCGGGTAGGAACGACGCAGAACGACGAGTGCGTCGTCGCCATCGTCACCCTTTTCACCGTCATTGCCCTTTTCGCCTTGCAGACCTTGTTGGCCTTGCTCTTGCCACCGAGTGCCGTTCCACACCCACATCGATTTCGCGATGAGGTATGCGTCACCAACGCGGTCACCGGTTTCCGGCAGGAAGTCAGTCGATGCGAGTTCGCCCAGAATCTGGAAGCCCGTACCGTCACGACCAGCAGGACCCGAGAAGTCACCCAGGTTTTCCCACGAGCCATTGCGGCACATGTAGACGTTCTTGCCGACGAAGAAGTATTCCTGATCGACGTAGCCCGAGGGATCCGGCAGATCTTCTTCCGTATCGACCGAACCAACCCAGACGCCCAGGGTAGCGTTCTTGCCGTCTTCGCCGTTGCTGCCATTGGTACCCTTCAGGCTGAGGAGCCATTCGGCTTCCGTACCTTCGAAGCCATTGGCAACAGCCACCTGGTAGGCAGTACGACCGTCGGGACCGCGTTGACCGCGCAGGGATGCGATCCACTCGGTACGGCTGCCTTGGAAGCCGTCATCGACTGCGACTTCGTAGGCATCTTTACCGTTTGCACCGTCTTCGCCGTTCGTGCCTTTTTGGGCAGCGATGAATTCGGCTTCGGTACCGGTGAATTCGCCCAGACGAACAGCGATTTGGTAAGTCGACTCACCGTCTTTGCCGTCGTTACCGTCTTCACCCTTCTCGCCCTTGAGAGTCAAGAGCCACTCGTCCATGCTGCCAACGAAACCACGCTCGACGGCGATTTCGTAAGCGCTCTTGCCGGCCGCGCCGATCAGGCTTTCCAGCCATTCCGAGGCAGTACCTTCGAAACCGTTTTCGACGGCCAGGTCGTAAGGCGATTGTCCACGCGGACCAGTGAGGAATGCGATGAGGTCTTCATCGGTCACAACTTCCGGATGAGTTTCCTGGATGATTTCCAGGGCACTCTTTCCGTTTTCGCCGCTATCGCCCTTGATGGGCAAATCGGCCAAAGGGATCTTCACGGATTTGGGAGACCCTTCAACGTGAATTTCCAGAAAGGTATTTGCAAGAACGATCGTGCCCGCGAAGGCATCCAACTGGAGGATCGTTTTGCCGATTTGAGGGCCAGTAGCCATGTCAGCTATACTCCGTTAAAAAATTACTGGTTCGAATCCAACATAAAAGAAAGGATTCGATATTCGCAAGAGGTTTGTTATTCCGAACCACGAATACGGTACGTTCCTTCCTCATCGATTGCACGATAAGTCGTTCCGTCTTCACTTACCAGACGCAAATCAAGCGGGAATTTCAGTTCCGTCTTGAATTGGTAGGTACCAGGAGTCCATGCGTACGATCCTTCTTTGATCGTCAGCGGATAGGTTTCCTGAATGTCGGTGTACGTCAGATCTTCAACTTCTTCAGGCACAAGGTTCAAGCCCAGCGCTTCGTTCAGAAGGGGAAGAATTGCATGAGTGGAGGTAGGCAGATCCGGCATCTCTACGAGCTGGATATCGCCCTCGGGCTGCTTGTCGATGTCGGTCGGAGACAACCGGCGAAAGTACAACCAGTCGCTCTGATAATCGGGCAGAAGCGAAAGAAGACGGACTCGCGAATTGCGACCGCCAGGAGCCACGGCCGATTCCACAGTACCCCAATTGAAATCAACACCGAGTTGATAGCTTTTGGAATTCTTGGTATTTGCCAGCTCCAGGACGCGCTCAGCGCTGAGCCCAATGTAAGGATGGGTAGGCATTTGATTTGGGTCCTTGAGAATTACGGAGTCGGAGGCGACCAGGGAATAAAGCCATCCAAGAACTTTTGATCAAAGAACTGTTTCAGCGCACCGAAACCGTCAATGTCAATTTCTCTCCATCCCAGCCAGATCTTTGAAGTAGGTTTGGCGACGATGGTACCGATTTCTTCGGACGTGGTGTACTCGATATTCTCCAAATCATTTTCAGTCAACTGGCTACCCAATTGCTGATTGATCTGGTCCAAGATGTCGTACGTCTTGAATGGCAGTGCAGGGGGAATGATAGTCGTGCCAGTGGAGTTCTTCAAAGCCGCCAGCGGAAGGCGACGATAAAGGAAACCAGTGTTGGCAGGATCCAGGCGATAGTCGTAGTTCTTGTCAACGACTGCTGCGATGAACGTGTTTTCGTCATCGAGGATTTCCGGACGGATATCCAATACAACGGGGTCGGACGGGAACTTCACTACGTGCGGTTCAAGCCGGTAGTCCTGATTCTGGATATAAATCAGATCGAGCAGAATTTCGATTTCCGGCCGATCGAAATTATACCTCAGGATAAATTCGATTACTGTCATGGGTTACCTCTGGTGTAAGGTCAGTGCGAGAGGGACGCATAGAAAGACCTAGTCGTATTTCTCCGCCAAAGGTCATAAAATAGACACCCAGGCTTTCGCCCAGGTATCTATTCTATTTAGGTACTTATGCCGGCTGGGGTACTGCTTGCGCCGTTGCTGCGGTTGCGGCTTCTGCAATATCACGTTCGACTTGACTGTAGTCGTAGCGTGCACGCATTAGGCCGCCGTAGGCATACAGGCGTTTGAGCACAATGCCTTGTTGCTTGGCTTTCTCTTTCAGTTGCTCGAAGAATTCGTAGGTGAATTCCGGCGGATGGTCATGACCTTCGACATTGAAGCCGATGGAGATTTCACGTTGCCCGTAACCATCACGGGGCCAGGTGCCGATGATGACACCGTGTTCGATTTTCTTGCTTGCTGCTTCCCCGAATATGAATTCGTAGGGCTTGTCGTAGACGGGCTTGGCATGAGCGCGGCCAATGATTGCGAAGAACAAAGCTTTCAGATAACGTAGCATTAAACACACTCCGATGAGTTGAAATTGACGGTTATACTTCTTAGCAAGATATAGATCCCTTGACTAGAAAAATAAAAGACGGCAAAAACTACCAGGGGTTTCCCCCTGGTAGCTAACGGAGTAGACCGAACTTTACAGACTCAGTTCGAGGCCGTCCAGTTCGGTCGTGTCAAAAGCATCCGCAGGACCGGGCTCGAGAACGATGTAGTCGAGCGTGACTTCGACCGATCCCGTATACAGAAGGGATGCAGCATTCGCTTCCAGTTCAACCGTAACTTGCTGGTTGACGCCCGGATGATCGACCACGGTGGTCCAGCCAGTGAATTCGCTTTCGTGAATTTTCAGCTGGGTAGCGATGGCGGCACGAATCTGAGCAGCGGTTGCCTCGAGATTGGTGCTTTCGAACGCCAGCGTGGCGGCCGGTGCCGGTCGTTTGTAAGTGAAGGACGTGGTAGCGTCTTCCAAGAACTGACCGGCTTCCAGAGCGGTGACCGTGAGGGTGGTGTTGCGACCTTCTACGTCCGCGACTCCAAGAGGAGCTACGGCGTAGGAGAAATCCGCAGGGGTAAGCGTGACCCCTACCTTGGCGGCGCTTTGGAGGAGATCAAGAATGTTCTCCTCGGGCGAATTCGCCAGGTCAATCGTGGTATTAAGTGCCATGTTACTGACTCCTAGACGTGAGAGGTTTTTACTACAAGAAAAGACCTACTCGATTTAGCCCAAACCGAGTAGATCATTGCTATCGCTGTTAGACTTCACGAAGATCAAGAGAGAGGCTATCACTTCGTATCCATCGGCGATCATTGTCGTGCCTTTCATGACGACGTTCAGTTCAAGCCCGATGAGAGAACCATCCAAAATGGAAATGTCCCCATCGTTCATGAACATAGTCCGTATTGCCATTCCGGGCTCAAAGACTCTGGGATCGGCGTTATGCCAGTTCACCATTACGACGTGTCCCTGTCCGAGTGCCAAACGACTCATGACAACAAAAGGATTATCCGTAATTTGCTCTGGCGCCATTCTCATAACATTCTGCCCATCCGCACGCTGTTCGCCTACGAAATCACTGAGCTGATCGTTACGACTCATGAGAGAAATACCATCTTTCCCTTTAGAGAATTCACCCATCATTTTGTTGGCATTGGCAAAGTAACTGCCGTTACCAGACACTTGCTGCATGTCTTCTTTCGGGGATTGGATCTTCTTGTCGCCAGTCACGAGAATCGTGGTGACATTGTTCTCCACCATGTACGTTCTTTCCAATACTGGATAACGTTTGGAGGGAACCAAGATGACGACCATCTTGTTGGTAGAGTCATCGAATTTCGTGGGCGCGTACGGAGGAAACACGTACCACACACGGTCTTGGATGAATTGCGCCATTCCAGTCGGATACATACCTCCTGCTTCCTTCTGGAAATAGTCGGCTAGATCGATAAGTCTGACGCCCTGTTTGACGGTCACCATCGCCTGAGGGTCTTGGTTCGAATTCTCAACATCTACAGAGATGCCAAGAAGCGCTTCGTCTTCAGGAAGATCTGCGGTCTTTGTCCATGTATCCAAAAGACCCTGAAGAAGAGGACCAAGATACGTTTCACGGAACGTACCACCGACTTCCATCTTGGAGAAGTAATCAGCAGCTTTAGTCCTGAGACCGATCGTGACTACTACCAAATCGGTTAGGTTCAGCGTAAACCGATCCACAGATTTCTGTTCGTTGTTTTCTGCCGATGCAGGACGAACTTCATCTGACAACTTGGCGATATACGATTCGATTAGAACCGTGTCAGTTCCAGGCAGAGGAACGTTCCCATTCGGATTGATCATCTCACGAGTGAGTATGAATTCCAAATTGGCACGGTTGGGATAGAGAATCATGTTGAGATCCCCTACTCCTATCAATACCTGAATACTCAGGTCAGGAGCCACGTCTGTCTGATAGTGGTTCTTAGACGTAATTCCGACAATGCGCATTGCAGGCAAGTATTCGTTGCCGTACTTGAACATGCCGGAGTAATCGAAGTATGCATTTCGCTGAGTGGACTCCAAGACCCTTTTGATCTCAAAGTCCAATGGGGAGACGTCGATATCCATTAGTAACGACTCCCAGCACCAGAACGCTGAACGAGGTCTTCGAAGATGTCTCGAGCAGACGCACGAGGCGGCAACTCGATTTTCTCTCCACGAGATTCCAGAGGACGAGCATCGCGCACGTCTTGGCCGGAAAGCGTGGTGTAGACGGTGTATTCGTCGATCCTTTTCTTTTTGCGGTCTTTGACCTTCTTGTCCACCGCATCGAAAAGGTTCTGGAACTTCAGTGCCACCTGACCCACTCCCTCACCAATGAAGGTACGGATGAAGTCTTTGTCGCGGCCATATTCGTGACCGGCGTATTGGTAGACAGCTTCGGCGAACTCGTCGATCTTGATCAGATCTTCAAGAGGAAACTCATTGGCAAATGCGCCATTTTTGATTCGCCATGCAGCTTCGAAGGTGTAGTCCTGGCAGATGTCGTAGATGGCCTTCAAGTCATCTCGCTTGACGATCCGCACCTCAGTATGAGAATGGTAGTACTCCACCATTTGGTCAATTGTGAGGTACACGTCAGACAACTTGGTCATTTGTCCCAAGTCCACATCTGCGTAACCAGAAGACGGCACGCCTACCGACTGCAGGTAGGCGGTACTGTATGCCGCCATGCGAGGAATACGGGCTTTCCAGATCCGTCCCCAGATGCCATGTCTGGGATCATCCAGAGGTACCATAGACGGACCTGGGTTCTTGTACGTTTGTGTCATAGACGCCGAATAGAGTAACGAAGCAGCAGCAGTACGATGGGGATCAGATAAAACTGATCAAGACGATTCCACCGAGTGGCTGCCTCAGAGAGTTTAAGGACATCCTGGTTTCGCAGGAGCTTCTTTTGCAGGTACTCATTCAAGAGAAATTCCAGCAAGCTCATGCCTTCCACGTCGTTGTCCCAGAAAGCCTGAGACAGTACGTAGGTCTTGGAGAAGTCCACCGGATGAATGAGTGGGCGTTCTTTGGGAGGAGGGGGAGGAACAGGATCATCGGCGGCGGCGATAAAGCCTGGCAAGTCCTTCACGTCCCACAGTTTGGAGGTAAGGCGCTTTTTCAAACGCGATACTTGAGTAGCGGTCAGGATCGTACGGATCTTTTCCCATCCGCCAAGAACATCGACGTTCAGGAGAGGATCGATCGGATAGACCACATGACGAATGTTGGTCCACTGCATACCTGACATGAGTGCCGTACGCATGTAGGGAATTTCCAACGCCTTGCACGGAGTAAGGCCGGCCATCGAGTAAGCATGTTCACGCAGACCAGGATCACGACGCATGATCATGTCCCACAGGCTGACTGAGTTGATGACAGAATCATCGCCAGTATTCATCATGCGAATACCAGCAATGCTTGTGCCATTGACTTCTTCCACAGTCGACATGACAAAGTCAGTCAAAGCATGGTCGTAAGTCGCAGCAGGCTGATCAGGAATGATGAGGGTTCGGAACTCTCGGCTGACGTACTGTTTTTCGTAGAAGTAAATGAGGTTGTAGTAAACGTTTGCCAGACGCTGCCCAAGCTCATAGTCTTCCTGAATCACCATGGGATTCTGATGGTTCAGGAGAAAGTCCTTCACGAAGTAATAGGTACGCTGGACTTTGCTATCCAGGTTGCCGATATACTTCGGATCGTCACGGGAGACCAGGACGTAGTCGATCTCGTGAACGGTATCCTTGAACATGGACATGCGACGAACAGCAGTCACACGGAACATGCCTTCAGTACCATCATTGATGCCGACACGGAACATATCTCCTACCTGAGGAATCAGGAAAGGATAGACATGCGCAGTACCAGTTGTCATTTGCTGACCACCTGCATCGTCGAAGGTAGTTTGAAGGTCTTGTTGTACCTTCAGTTCCATCGACCAGATACGGTCGTATTGCTGGAGAGGAGCAGCCAGACTGACGTCTAGACCCTGAGCTTCTTCACTGCTTCCCAGAAGACGGCTGTAGTAGTCAACCACCCAAGTCATGCCAGAGATATACGCCAGCAGCTCGGACTTGGGCTGATACATCGTGTCAACGATGGCGCTCTTGAATTCAGGAGGAGCAATCGCATCGATGATGGGACGGGGAACACTTGGAGCCTGCGGCTCGTCTACGTAAAAGCCACTGCTCATGTCAGGCTCCGTTTCAAAAGGGTTGAGTCTTCCCATCCGCGAATACCAGTGGTCTGCACAGTACGCATCTGGCGATTCTGTCCAGGGTATCCTTGAGGATTGGGATTGTTTGTTTCACGCGTCTGATCAACGATGTCTTGGAAATCTTCCCAGGTCATCGGTTTCTTGATGGGAGGTTTGGGCCAACCCGGCAGGATCTCATCCAGAATCAAATCAATCAGATCAGGATCGTCGATGAGACGATCTTTCGCATCGTCTGTGAGGATAGACAGATCCGTGACAAGACCGAAACGAATGTGGTAGTACTTTCGCTCATCCAAAGGTTTGGTACGACGAATCTCCAAATCCTGAGTCAGCTCCAGGCAGTCGGCAGGAAAGACATTGCGACCACCATAGAGGTTCATGTGAAAGACGCTTTCACGATGCTTCATGATCCACGGAGCTTCGCGCTTGAGTGCATTGATGACCGTGGGAGGAAATCTCATCCCGTCAGCCACCCTGCTCAAGTCGTCAATCGTCATCATGACGGGATTGTCTTCGTTGTACGTCACCAGTGCGGTGAAGACACGACGAGTCAACGCCGGGATGTTTCGCGGCATGAATTCATCGAACGACGGAAAGTATCTGCCAGGCAAATCTGCGTGGTTCTTATTGACAGGAGCCATCTGTGTAAATGCAGACAGAGCGGCCAATGTCTTTGTGCGGTAAGCTTGTGTCTGCTTGGCGATCCTCATTCCTTCGCGAGGACGGAACCTGTCAGACAGCACAGAGTTGTGAATCACGACAGGATACGCCAACTCTACGTCAATGGGTTTCTCATACCGAAGGATATACGGAAACTCGACGTAGTAGGAATCTGAACCATCGTCATTCTTGGTAGGCTGGTCAGGAACCGTTTGGATGTCAAAAGCACCCAGTACGTAGTTCTGAGTCTCACCAAAGACACCCATGGTGTTCTTAGCCGTCATGTCGCTGATTTCACGATACCCTTCACGACGACCTTTCTGATAGAACTGTTCCCACGTTTCCCCGTAGCCTGCTTTGAGTTCCTGGAGACGGTGAATCTCTTTCAGGATAACTTCGTAAGCAGCAGGAGCCGCAAACATGTACTGGATTTCATGAAGACACTGGTCGTCACGATCAGGTAGCTTCATGGAGAAGTAATCATAAACGCGTTGAGCCTCTACGCGACTCTTGGCACGATAACGAATCGTGATACGCATCTCGACTGGAGCGTAGATCGGATACATATCCACTTCCAGATCTTCATTGATCCAGAGGGGAATGTGACCACGCTCACGAGTCTTTACTGCTGACAACAAGTCGTCTATATAGTTCTCGGTAACGACGATTTCCATCCGGTCAGCAGATCCCAGACGGTTCTCTTCGGCTCGTTCTCCGAGAAAGCTTCCTGCGAGAGGTTGCGGATTGTCATTACCAGGATAAAAGACCTTTACGTCTTTCAGATTGATATCGCACCGGTCCATCATGTCCATCAGGACACGTAGTGCAACAGGGCGAGTAATAGACGCTACCGACTCTTGGATAGGTCTCTTCAAGATAGGCATAGCGCTTTCCTATAAGTTCTCAGATCAAAAGATAGGCATAGACTAGGATAGGGGTTTCCCCCTATCCTAGCTATATCTGTGCTTTAGTAAGGCACTCGCCGTACTTCACGCAGGAAGCCTGCAATCGCGCTGGCATAGACGCGAACAGCTTCTTGGTAGTACTTGACAGAAGGACCCGTCATGAGAAAGAGACAACGCTGCACTTTCATGTACTGGGCTTTGTTTCCATCGGAAATGTCAGCTGCTGCACGACCAGTTTTTCGCTCAGCTTCCTTGATGATTTCCTGAGCAATCGCAGTAGCCTGCTCGACGGCATCATTCATCTTGTCCAAGTACTTTCGGTACTCTTTGAGATTGGATACCAGCATGCTGAGTCTGGCGTTTGCGATCGTGGTCTTGATTTCGGTGGCAAGAGACTTATTGGGAATAGCCTCTTTGGTGGAAACCACACGAGCCGAGTAGTTGACAGGGCGACGCATGATCATGTCTTTGTTGGTCTCGGTACTCCAAGCAAGACCGAAGACAGTACCTGCCAGGTTATCGGAAATGGACTTGATGGCGTACCCCTTCAGACCTTCGAGGTTTACGCCACTTCCAGCTCCAAAGAAGTCAGGCCGATCCACGCCATCCTTCTTCAACCACTCATTGGTGAAGAAGGTACACTTGAAAAGCGTTTGCATGGAGTTCTGAATTTCAGGAGTGGATTCTCCCAAAGAACGACCACCAGCAAACATGGCCATCTCAGGAGTCAAGGGAAACTCCACCTTGTTGTTCCTGTTTTTGGAAGTTCTCCATTTCTCTTGGTATTCTTCCAGAAGCTTCAAACCTTCTTCAACGCCGGTGATGCGATTGAACAAACGCTTGACGAAATCGAGTGCCCAGATCGTAGCACTGCGCAGTGCAGCCAACACGCGACTCCACACACGACCAGCCACACCACTGATGGATTCGAGAGATGCCTCGTGCAGGTCAGGAGCGGCCTTGTAAGACTGCAAGTCGGAAACGTGACCCTTCGCATAACCGATGTTGGCTACGCGCAGGAGAGACTCTACAGAGGCTTGAACCATGACGTCCAGAGAGGGATCATAGTTGGTCATCTGTTCAACGTGATCGGTCAACTCATCGAGCTCGTCGACAACGTCGATAGCACGGTAAACTTGTTGCGTGTTTTGACACGCGCAGTCCAACTCGTGCTCCGATTCGGAGAAGTCTTGATTCTCTTCCATTTTATTCTCAGTTAGAAAGTTAAGAGTTACGTACGGGCACCATCTTTACAGCGTGACTGATGTCTCGAACTGCAAGATGGAATGCCATAGTGGCTGCGGTCATGTATTGCACGGCAGGACTACGGACGAAGAAGAGAAGACGGTTAAGATGCTCGAACTGCTCAGCCTGCTTAGCGTCCATGTCGTCAACCCTACTGGGAAGGTTTTCGGCCCGTAACTGTTTTATTTCACTTTCAGCACTTCCGAGCCGGGACTTGACTTGAGAAATCAAATCATCGCGGGCATCGAGATAATGCTTCATCGCATCGTAAACCAGATACAAGTTAAGAGAACCGACGGTCATGCCGATAGTCGATTCGGCATCACGGTCTTCTCTGCTTTCGCGAGTAACGCGGAAACTCTTCACGTGGTCAATGCGATTGCGGGTCGAAGCCGTGCTCTTGGGAGCTGCTGCCGATCCCACGAAGAATACCGAACCATCGACTACGTCGGATTCATATACCTCTGCGAGCTCGCTCATGCTCTCAGGTTTCTTAGTTGCCTTATTCTTGAACCAGGCAGCGTCGGGTTTGCTAACAGACAGCCAGTTGCTAGCGTATTGAGAGAGTCTCTTCATCGTAGCAATGTTTGACTCAAACGCACCACTCTTACTCAGACCAATCTTCGGCTCCAAGAAAAGCTTCATGGGTCGCTTTATCTTGAAGTCTACGGAGAGGTTCTTGTCCGAGGAGTTTGTCCAGCTCTTGGCCTTGTCTTTGATGCTTTCGAGTAGAACACGATCGTCGTGTTCGCCATCAACGATTTTGTCGAGTAGATCAAAGAACCAAGTTATCGCAACACGGATGGCCGAGATTACTCGATCCCATACGTTCTTGGCCATGGATTTGAGTGATTCTACCGTGGCTTCTCGAACATGGTATTTCTGATGCGATTGGAGATCTACCTTCGTGCGAGCAGAGTAACCAATACCAGCAACACGCATAAACGATTCAGCAGTAGCCATCACCATGCTACCTACATCTTCGTTGTAGTTTTCCAATTCTCCAGTCTGAGTGGCCAGTTCACCGAGTTCTTGACTAACGCCAATTCCTCTGTGTATCTGCTCAATGTCCGAATCTACTACGGAAAAATCCATAGCCGCTTCGTGTCCTTCATGCATGATTTTTCTCGCTTAGTAAATATACGTCATAAGAGCATCACTGGAGGTTTCCCCCCAGTGATGTCTTAATCAGGCTTCTGATTACTCAGTTACCTAGAAGGAGGATTAGTCCTTCTTGGCTTCGCCGGTGTACTGGCGAGCGGAACGCTCGGCGTACTGCAGCATGGAGCTGCCCGACTTGACGGCCAGGACGGCCACGGAGGCAGCCGGCTCGTCCATCAGACGACGGAACACCGTGGCGTTGGCCTTGAAGGCCTTCTTGGCGCCCTTGTCGTTCTTGTCTTCCTTCGAAGCCGCTTCCAGCTTGGCGATGAAAGCCTTCTTCTTGCCGTTGATGTCGCTCAGCGTGCCCTTGTAGGCAACGACTTGCTTGGCCAGCGCTTCGACGCCGTCGGCGATTTCGCGGATGGCCTTGACTTCCAGAACGGGCAGTTCCTTCAGCTTGCCTTCGGCGATCTTGCTCGAGCCGGCCTTGACCTTGTTGGCCGATTCCGAATCGGGCTGCACGTTCTTCGGCATCACGACGTAGGCCACGGCTTCGCCGGGGAACGTGTCGGTGATCGAGACGGTGACCGAGTTGTCGCCCGAGATCTTGCTGGCGACGCCGCCGGCAGCCTTCAGACCGTAGTCGTTGGGGCCCACGGAGACGGTCGCATCGCCGGCGCCGGACAGCTTGGTGACGACAGCTTGTTGAGCAGCGAAGATCGACTTGACGGTGGCGGAAGCCGCGGCCAGATCCTTGGGGGTGGCAGCCTTGCCGTTGACTTGGACCGAGGTGGCCAGGCCTTCGTCTTTCAGCGTGCCTTCCTTCTTCGTCTTGCCTTCCAGGTCACCCAGCTTCTCTTTCAGGGAAGCAGCGCGCTTTTCCAGACGTTCGGCGCCGCCGAAGATCTTGTTGAAGAAGCCAACGACCCAGTCGATCGACTTCTTGATGGCGTCGATGATGGTTTGCCAGATCTTCTTGGCGGTTTCGCCGATCGATTCGATCGTGGCTTCGCCCAGCTGCTTGCGGTTGCCGGCGTCAGCGAACGATTCCGGCGAGGGGATGCCGATCGACTTGGCGGTCAGGCCCGACAGCTTGGCGATGCGAGCGAACGATTCGACGGAGGCTTCGACCAGTTCGGCGACTTCGGGCGTCATGCCGTCGGCGTCGTTCACGGCTTCCACGCGTTCGGCCAGGGTTTCCAGGCCATCTTCAGCGGCAGCGGCGGCTTCGATCTGACCGTTGGCGTCGGCCAGGGCCGATTCGTCTTGGGTGATTTCGGAGACGGCACCAGCCAGGGTGTCGCTTTCATCGGGAGCGATTGCTTCTGCGCCGACGGCGATGTCATCGCCGTTTTCGGATTGCAGGTCGGCCATCAGACCAGCGGTGCTCAAAAAGGAACGGGACATGATTGTGATACTCCATTGCAATGGAAAAGTTACTAAGGGGCGCCCTTAGATACTACATCTCTGATATCTCAGAGAACCTTTTGAAAACGGCTTTGCCAGAATTAGCTAGGCCGCCAGATGTACTACCACAGAATAGGGAAGTTCTTGTAAAGTTCTAGCCCTACTCCAGGGCATTCCTACTTGCGTTCGCCGAACATAATGAACAGCGACGTGGCCATATCAGTGAGGCCATCGTCCTGACTCAACCAGCGTTGGAGGAACTCACGAATGAGCAGCTGGTCTCGTCCATGGACGTCCTTGATCCACCGATTGGCATAGGGACCAATCTTGAACGCATTGGCAGTACCGATGCTCATAGAAGACAAGTACACCGACGGATGGTAGGTGCGCTGGCCTTCGAAGACATACCGGAACGTTTCTTCGACGAAACGATTCTGCCTGGTGTCAAAGTATGGATTCTGTTTTTGACGCTCGAACCAGTCGTTGATAGTGACGGTGCCAAAAGCGTTCAAGGCTTCATAGTAAAGCCGCTCACGAATCTGGAAGTCTTCCAGCGCAGTCGGGTCATTGATGATCTTGGAATACAGATCACAAATGGCGCGGTTGGGCTTGACGACGTTTTCGCCAGAGTCAAGGGTCACTCGACTCGTGGCAACACCGACCACATTCACCTGAATCGGCCGGTCAAGATGTGCATCGGCAGTTTCCTGCGGTGCACCCAGAAACCCATGAGGGTAGAGTTTCAGTCCGGCGAAGATTTTCATTTCAGGCTTTCCTCGAACTTGTTGATTTCAGCCGTGGTCCGAGAGACCTTGTCTTGGAGCAGTTCGATTTCTGCTTCACGAGCCGGATCACCCTTGCCGTCCAGAAGTTCTTCGAGCAGGAAGATACGGCTTTGCGTACGTTCCAGATCGATCTTGGCTTCCTTGTAACGCATGACCTGGTATTCGCCCCACCACTTTCCGATCAGGAAGAGAGGATTGAAGGGACTGGCCAGGAAGCCCATGCGGAACGGATCGAGCACCGTGGCCGGGAACAGGGAGTCGATGATACCGGCTTCGGGGTCGACGACCATGTCGGGGATGTTCTCGAACTTCTTCTTGAAGACCTTGGGCTCGGCGCCGACCGTTTCCAGGAAGGTGATGAACTGCGGGAAGCGCGATTCGATGAACGCAGCTTCGCCCTTGGTCATGTTGTCCGACAGGTAGTCCTTGCCGAACTTGCCAGTGGCGGCAGATTCGTAGACCACGATGGCATCCAGAAGACGACGAGCCATGCGGGAAACGAAACCCACGCAGTCGGTCATCTGCAACAGCGTGGCTTGTTGGGCCGTGATGTTGTCGCGCATGATGGTCGGAGTCAGGGTCTTGATCGATTCCTGATTGATGAATTCCATGTTCGTGCGGATGTTCTCCAGACGAGTACGGATGTCACCGAACATGTTGCCGGAACGCAGACCGATCATGCGACGATACTTGTCCTCGAAACCGAGGGCTTGCTTCGACTTCAGGCCGCGCATCTTCCAGGCACTCTCTGCCGTGGCGTACAGCGGGATCGTTTTGTCCCGCAGTTCTTGCAGAGTGTTGTTTTGGGCATCGATCACCGCATCGCGGTCAATCGTTGCCTTCATCTTTTTCACGTAGTCAGTGAGGTTCATGTCTTTCTGTCCTGGTTCATCAGAAGCCGGGCGTCTTGCCCAGCGAGTACGCTTTCAGAATATCGGAGATGGAGCTGCCTTCATTCTTGTTGGCGGCCTTGCATTCCTTGATCGAAACGTCCGTCACATCGGCGATGCCGTTGGTGTAGAACTTGACGCGATCATATTCTTGATCGACTTCCGCGACGATGAACAGGCCCGTGGCGTCGAACAGTTTTTGACGGCTACGGAAATCCGAGAAGCGCGTATTGGTGAGCAGCTCGGTCTTTTTGACCGTGTTCGTATCCACGACCACCAGGTTCGAAGCGTTGGCCACCGTCGGGTTCATCGAGAGCAGACCCGAGAGTTTGTTGCTACGCATGCGATTGGTGATCGCAGCATAGATACCGCTCTTGTCGTTGGCCAGATTGCGCTTGTGGTCCTTGACGAGATCACGAGCAGTCAGCAGGTCGATGAGGTCGATGCTGCCGGCACGGAACTTGAGGATGCGTTCGGACAGATCGTTGTTCACGTTGCCAGTCGAGAGCAGCTTGGCCAGCAGATCCGGAACCATGACCGACGCGGTCAATTGGATCAGGATGGGAATGGTCGTGCCCTTGCCGTTGCCGCCGCTGGAAACGTTGATTTCCAGGATCTTGCCGACAGCCAGGTTCGACGCTTCTTTGATGATGTCGTTGGACTTGCTGACCATGCCAGCAGGTTCGAGACCGGCCTTCTTGCCGCTGGTGTCGTTGGATTCGTTGCTGACCGTACCTTTGCCGTAGCGCGGCAGGCGATGGGCGAACGATTCGACCGACGGATCGTACGACTGGTTGTCGGCGTGGCCGATGTTCCAGATGACGCCGGCAGAGTCAACGATCGAGTCTTTGACGCTGCGATTGGGGTTCAGTTTGTCCAAATGGCGCTTGACGGCGATGTTGTCGATGGACAGCGTGAGCATCTGCCAGGCCATCAAATAGTATGCCGAAAAAGCCGAATGGAGGGACTGGGTGACCACCGGACTATGCTCATAATTGATGAGCTCCGAGTCGACGATCATGAGGGGGTTGACCCGAGCACTACGCGTGTAATCGGCGTAGGAATCGGACTGCCCAGCCCTCACGGCGTCGATGAACTTACCGGCAGTGGTCAAGCCAGTTTCGCTGAGTGCGCTGATCATGAGAATTCCTTGCAACAAGAAAGAGATTAGAAATGGAAAATAGATTGGATTTGACGATCGACCAAATCCTTAATGCGGGTAAAGCTGGATCGCTGGCACAACAACTGGAACGAGTCTACCAGACGAGTCCCTTAGGACCGATTGATAGCAACATCGTAAACACCGTCTATGGGATTAACCATAGACAAACACCAGCAGCTTTGCCGCTTAATAAGGATCGGTTCGGTTTTACGTTTTTCACAAGGCCGCGGCTGAACCTGACTCGCAACAACTTGCGCGTTGTGAGACAGATGTATCCGCTACTGAATACGGAGCCAGGCTCTGTCCAGAGAATCATCCGAGCGCTGCTCGATCCGGACAATGCCTTCCCACCGACGAATCGGTCGTATGACAAAATCACATCGCCTTATGTTGACGACTTGATGCCATTCATCCCAATGCTCAGCAATCTGATTCTGAGCATGAGTGGATGGCCCGACATGAGTGTAGAGACGCTTACCAGTCCTGATGGACATTACCGGGAAGCGCACTCGATGATCGACAGTACCTTCCAAGTGAAGGGTACTTTCGAACTCAATGCGACGTTTCGGAACATACCGAATAATCCGGTCACATTATTGTTCTTTTATTGGCTCTTCTACGCAGCCAAGGTATTCGAAGGCGAGCTTCTGCCCAAGGGCGATTCCGTCTACGAATACGAAATCGACTATAACACCCGGATCTACCGCCTAGCGATGGACCCGACGAACCGTTATGTTCAACACATTCTGGCTACCGGTGCTGCGTTCCCTCTGAACGTGCCGGTGGGTATGATTGGTAACTTCGATTCCACTCAGCCCTATAACGATAGCCAGGACAATGTAAATATACGGTTCCAGTGCATTGGTATGGATTTTAACGATCCTATCCTTGTACATGAATTCAACAAGGTGGTGCACTTGTTCAACCCTGGGATGAAACCCAGTGTTCGCAACCAGCATTACATTCAGATTCCGTATGAGGTGATTGGCTTCTTTAACATGCGTGGCTATCCTCAGATCGACCCGACCACGATGGAATTGCAGTGGTGGATTCCGTATCGCATGTTCCAGAGCTATTTGACCCAACTCCAATACTTCGCTGACTTGAAGGGATTGCCCAACTTCGTCAGTGAAATTCAACAACGACGTGAGGAAGAAATAAATGCCACTTGATCTTCGGGCATTCATGGCCGACCAGGTGAAAGCTTCTAAGGATCCCACTGGAATGTTCCGTGCTGCGATCCGAAGTTTCCAGGGACAACAAGAAGGGGACCTGACTACCATCAGTACCTCTTCGCCTGTGCTTCAGGTTCTGGAAACGAGCTCGGCTCAAGTGGGTGCTTTCCTGCAAGTTGACGAACGTCAAACTCAGAAGCAATACGCCACTGCTGCCAAGACCCGTGAGGACTTGTATCCTCACATGGCAACCAAGCACTTCACCAACATCTTTACGCTGCCTTCGAAGACGAACTTCATCCTCTTGTTTAACAAGAACGAACTTCTGAATCGGATGCAGCCCGTGCCGGGAACTCGTAGTCGCAAGATCACGATTCCTCGCAACAGCTATTTCACGATTGCCGGCCTTACGTTCGGCATCCACTATCCGATCGACATCATTCAGCAGAGCCATGAAGCTTTGCGCGTGGTGTGGGACATGGACCAGCGTACTCCTCTTCAGGACTTCCAATCGAACCGTCTGAAGTTCGACATCCGTCGTCGTGACGATGAAGACCATCTGGCAATCGTGGTACCCGTCAGTCAGTTCCGTGTACTCAGTAAGAGTCCGGCAGTGACGCCGAGTCGTACCTTCCTCTTTAACCAACCGATCACGGGGAACGAAAAGTTCTACGCATGTCGGGTCTGGCAGACTCTGGACAACGGACAAGTCGAAGAGATCAAGGTTACGTACAGCGAGTCTACCTACGACGTGGAAGTTCCCACGGCAGTGGTCTACGTAACCGACTCTGGCATTCAGGTCAAGATCCCTCAGATCTACTTGACTACCGGAAAGATCAAAGGTGAGGTACGCATCGACACGTACGTAACCCAAGGTCCCATGGAAACGCGGCTGGATGGCTACGCATTCGGTTCCATCATTCCCAAGTGGTTTGATCTGAACAAGCGTGCTAGCACCACGTTTACCGCTGGCATGGATCGACTGGCTACGAAATTGGTACTGGCTCCTAAGCCTGTTACTGGCGGTGCCAATGCCATGACGTTCGAGGAACTGCGCACCGCTGTGATTGGTGATGAAATTGGTGACCCCAATCAGCCGATTACTCCTGCCCAGATCCAGAACCATCTGGTGCGCGGTGGTTACGAGATCATCAAGAATGCTGACGTGGTGACTGACCGGGTGTTCCTGGCTTCTCGGAACATGCCAATGCCTCAGGATCCGTCTCTACTGACGAGTGCGAACGCAGCGATCGAAGTACTGAATGCGTCGCCCAATGAACTCGTTGGTCGCAGCTTCGTGTATGACAATGGAAGTTCGTTGTCAATCACTCCCGACGCCGTCTACCAGATGTCGAACGGTGTTCTGCGAATGTTGACCGATTCGGAAATCAGCGACATTGAGTCTCTGCGTCCTGAACTTCGTGCTTCTCTGGTTACGCGGAACAACTACCTCTTCAGTCCGTATTACTACGTGGCCGATCGTAGCCGTAGTGAATTCCGTCTGGCAGCTTATCACCTTACCAGTCCTGCTGTTCCGTCCATCTCATTCGACGACGACAATGAGACGACTCTTTTCGAAGTCAATACCAATGGCTACGAACTGATCAAGACCAAGACTGGCTACACGCTTCGTCTGACGGTTGTCTCCAACGACAACTACAAGCGACTGGATAACAATCAAGTCGATGCAGTCCTCGCGTTCATTCCTCCTGGCGAGAAAGACTACGCTTACATGCGTGGCGTCATCGTCGATGAGACTGAGGATGGAGAACGTGTGTTCGATTTCACGATCAGTACTCGTTACAACATGAACGAGGAAGATGAAATCGACTTCCAAAGCTTCTACATGTACGAGATGGCCCAAAAAACCATCTACGCTGCCCTTACGCAGTCCTGCAAGGTCTTCTACAGCACGAACGCAGCTGTGGGTGAGGATTGGGTACTGTCGGAGATTGATGCGCTCCTGCCTCGTTTTGGTTTGATTGACAATACGAGCAAAGCCATCACGATGGAATCGATCACGTTGTATTTCGGCGACGCTTTGAATGGTCTCTGGGCTCGTGGTCGTGCAATCGCAGCTTCTCGTACTTACGAGACGTACCTGACCGATCAGTATCTGCGTTATACACAGGACGTCTTCGAGATCAATCCTGACAATGGAACCACTCTCTGGTTCGATGCTCCTGACGGAGTGCCGTACGAGAAGAAACTCCATTCGGCTGGAGACATCCAGAAGGACTCTCAAGGAAACGACATCATTCAGTACCCCAAGGGAACTGAAGTACGTGATGCCGATGGTAACCCGGTTCTGAAAAGCGATCGTTACCTCAAGCATTACATGGAGTTCTTCCTGATCGAAGGCGCCTACCGATTCACGACCGATTCGGTGGCTCTGGACTACATCAAGATCCTGACGGAAACGGTAGCTTACTGGGTGGTTGAAGAGATTGGTCGAATCAATCAGGTCACCCTCGACAATACTCGTGTCTACTTCTATCCCAAGACGATCTTCGGTTCGATCGATGTCATTGTGACGGACGGTCTGAAACGTACGATCGATGCTGGTCAGCGTTTTGATGTCTATCTGCACGTACCTGCTGAGGTATTGGCCGATACGACTCTTCTCGCCCAGCTTCGTCGTCAGACTGTCCTGGGTATCTCCGGATATCTGGATCGTGACCTTCTGTCAAATTCCGAAATGACGGAAACGCTTCGCGAAGCCTATGGCAGTGACGTACAAGATGCGCAGGTATCGAAGTTTGGTCCTACGCAAGACATCGCAATCATGCAACTGGTCAATCCGGTGCGTCGTTGTGGTGTTCGTAAGCGCTTGGTTTCTCGTGATGACGAACGTATCGTTGTCGAAGAGGATATCACTGTGGCTTACAACACGCTGTAAGACGGCATAAGACCTCCTACCACTACCCCTAGGGGTAGTGGTAGGCTTATGCTGCTTTCTTTCTACATCGGCCCAGTATAGAGCGGACGGATGTGTCCCAAGATCTCCTTGAAGTTGTCACCGATCTCGTTGATGATGTCGGTCACGCCTTGCGGGACTTCTTGGTTGCCCTTAATGAACCATTCACGAATGAGCAACACACCGCAGTTCAGACCGTAGTAAGTCTGACGCACCAGAGCACGGCAATAATCTTCGTACTGATTCATGAGGGTAAAGAGCTTGATGGCTCCTGCCAGTTCCTTGGTGTACTCGACAATGTCTTTGTACATCTCGGCAGACAGTCCTGCACGTTGGTCGCTCGTACTGGAGATCACCGAGTTTTCAGCGAAGAGCTTGAACTGGTCCAGATAGTCATCGACCTTGTAGAGGGACTTCAAGAACTCCTTGTTAAGGGAGTAGTACTTGTCGTCACGGATCCACTCGGCTGCCTTCAGTGCCTGCTCTGACAACGTCACCAGGTCAAAGTCTCCCTTGACAGGTTTCTTGTTGTCGTTCAGAAGCTGCTCAACTTCCTGAGCGATGTCCATGATGCTGGCTTTCTTGCCGCGCCAAGGAATCGCGTTAAGTCGGCCCACGGTGTTGTTCAGAACGAACGCATGGGTCGTGCCATGATCGCCCTTGATCATGTCAGGGTAGTTCTTGGCCAACTCTTTCAGGCGAGGCGTGTTGGAGGCGATCTGAAGCGCGCATACTTCGGCAACCGAAATAGCTTGCTTCATGACGTTGACCATCTTGCCGCCATTCATCAGGTCGTAGAAGACGGGATTGGTGTCTTCGAAGAGTCCACGATAAAGCGCAGCTGCTGCCGTACGGCTACCGCCACGATTTACTGCGAATTCCTTATCCGAGAGGCTGATGTTCAGGAACCGACTGGCAACGATGCCGATGTCGTATTCCTTCTGGGGGTGATGGTCGCCACCATGGTGGTACGTCGAACTGGACTTCTTGTTCTTGAATGCCGTCGTCATGCGCTGGACTTCACGCTTGTCGATGTTCAGGCCACGAATGTCGTCCAGTTTCTTGTTGACCGGAAAACGAAGTTCCAGAAGCAGATCACCAGACTTGCGAAAGATTCCAGGCACGGCTTCGATTGCTTCGACGGCCTTGATGTTCTCTTCGCGAATCTTCTCGACTGCTTCAATGGCAGCTGCGCCGCCCTTCTTGTAATCGATCTTGCCCCCAGAATTGGCCTGACCACCACGACGAGTCAGCCAGGAGATGAACTTCCAGACGAGACCCACGATGATGGCAATAGCCGCTGCGATAAGCGCTGCGATCTTGGCACTGATGGTTTCCAGACTGGGTTCCAGATTCACCGCACTGATATCTTTCGTGAAAGTACCAGGCTGGAAGCCCTGAAGGTCGGGAACCAGACGAGTCAGTTCGAGACCCATGCCGCGATTGATACCGCCATTGGCATGGATGCGGTCTTTCAGATCCGACAACTGACGGACATAAGACTCGGTGGAGGTAATGAGTTCGAGATCTTCTTGCATCTCGGGGAACTCATTAGCCAGGGAATTGGGATCGAAGAGTTGCTTATCGTCGAAGTCAAAACCAGACATCGGACCACCACTCATCGCATTGAGATAAGCAGTGGCCCGCGTCTTGGCATCATCTTCTCGATTGAACTCAATCACGGGAGGACGATATTGCATGATGCTTTACAGCACGCCGGTTTCGGTCAGGTTGCGGATCATGGTGATCGCACGGCAGTACATCTCCGACACCTCGACGTTGTGTTGAGCGAGGCATTCGAAGTCCGCCGGCACGATCAGATTGCTCAGACCGAACGCCAGGCCGAAGATCGTGTTTTCCACGCCACCGGTGTATGCCACCGGTACCTGATTGAAGATGCGGTGACGCATCGTGTGGCAGGCCTTGGCAGCATCCTTGGCGCGAGTGATGTCGAACACCATGTCTTCGTTCAGACGCGACAGACGCGTCATGAGACTGGGACGGATGTGCTGATTGAAGTGCAGTTCGGGACTGAACTCTTTGCTCTCGGCCACCGGAAAGAAAGCAGCCACAGCAAAGCCGATAACGATCGGCAACAGTTGCTGACGCTTGACCGAGTCCGGCATGAACTTGCGGGAGTCCTGAGCGAACTGGTTGATGAGTTGATTCATGATACTTATACCCTTTTGTCAGGAGATTAATTTACGCCCACTTCAAGCGGTCAGCGTATACGAAGAGATTGTTATTGCTGAAGTCTTCCAGAGCTTGCTGGAAGGCGATGGACTTACGGGCCGAAATCCCGCTGGGGATGATGTAGTCGTAGACCAGGCCGACGACTTGCACATGATCCTTGGTGCTTTCACGAACTTGGTCGATTGCACGGATGTCGGTCTGAATGGATTCGGACAACCGTTCCGGAATGTTCGGCATCTTCAACCGACTCACGAGCTGATCGCGAATGCGTTTGAATCGTGCACCGTTTTTGTCGTACCGACCATCGTAGCTGTCTGCCATGATGAGGAACAGTCCTACAAAAACGTTGATGCAACCAATAAACACCAGGAACAAATTACCAACCAGACCACCGATGGCCAAGAAGGTAATGCCGATTGCGGTTCGAACGAACTTGACGAACTCACCAATCACGTACATGGTGGTGCTGCGGTTGGAAATCATACCGCTTTCGGTACCAGTCTTATTCAGAGCCGTTACGAGCTGACGGCCGGCACCGAAACGCTGAACGAAAACATCGGCCTGCGCTTCGCACGTAGTGGCGTCATATCCACCGAGACCATTCTGCGATTTGACCTTTCGGGCCATGTTGCTGATAAGCACGGTCGTGATCGTCTGGGTCTTTTTGTCGGACAGTTCTTTGGTGTCGGTTTCGGAAACCACGTCCAGAAGACTTGCTGCTTCCTTGACGATGATTTCACGCTGAGCAAAGTCCGTCGTACCGTCCAACTCACGCACAGCAGCAGCCAGCGTTTGGTTGGTCGTGCGGAAACGGACGACGAAATCGAAGTAATTGAAGTGGTGGCCGATTTCGTGCAGGATGAGTGCAGCGATTTCATCGTTAGCCAGAGCGTGCTTCGTTACCTGGTTCATCCTGTATTCGGGCACATACAGAACGGTATCAGGCAGCTCTGCGAAGAACCCTGACACTCGAGCACCTTCCAGATCGACCAGACCGCGTTCGTATTTCTTTGCATTGCGGTTGATGGCCGAGAGGGTGTCGCGGCTGGAGAGGACCGATTGAGGAAAGTAGTCTTTCATCAGCGGCGAGTTCTTGTCGAATTCCGGCAGAAGGATCGAGAAGTCATACCAGGCATCCACACGAACCTTGATGTTCATGCCGGTTCGCTTCTTGATGGCCTTGGTCAGATCTTCTTCGAATTCCAGCATTTGCTTGGTGGTCATCGCGCCAGGGGTCGTACGCGCCTTGGCCACGATGCCAGTGATCGTTTCGAAAAACGAAGTATCCTGAAACGCAATCGCTTCAGGAGAATAAAAGGGAAGTGTGATGGCCGAGGTCATGGTTTCTGTTCGCCCTAGTTCGCGGTGAATGTGTAGCTTGCTGTTAAAAATAACCGCCAAGCACAATGGTGTGCTAAATGCGTCTCATAGAAATGAGGACCCTAATTTATGTCTTCTATTAAGGTACTCTCCAAGAGAGATAAGAATGCAGTATATTCTAACGACATGCTGGTAATAGATGTCGATAGAACGAACCCTATCTTGGGCAATCCATTCCCAATGAAGAACAAAGATGATGATGTCGAAAGAGCGAAAGTAATTTCTGACTTCACCATCTACTTTAATGAACAGATGAATAAGGACTCACTGATCAGAAGAGCAATCTTCGATCTAGTGAAGGTCCATCAGTCTGGTAGACCTATCGGATTACGTTGTTGGTGTTGTCCGAAAGCGTGCCATGCTGTTGTCATCAAACATGCAATCGAATCTATAGCGGAAAAGAATATGTCAGAACAAGCAGTCGCAGTCAGTGCCAAAGAAGCCAGGAAGGAAGCATTCCGTAAACGTTATCTGGAACGTCCCCATAAGGACTCGGAGATCGATTACGTCGAGTGTCGTTTTGTTGTGTTTGTTCCTGACTTCGGTAAGAAAGGAACTGACTGGCACATGGTCAAAGAAATCGTCCACTTAAAGGATGGTACGTCTTACCCTCATGTTCGTTTCATCCCCAACTACGAAGCTACGGCTTACGTGACGCAAGATCGTTACCGCAAGTCTTACAAGCAGAAGAAGGAATGGGAGAACCTGGACAAGCTCGTCACAATCAAGGCACCCAACCACCAACTGAACATGCGTATCGCGCAAGCTCTTGGCCGTTGGGAGTTGGCTACTCGTGGTGACTTGATCAAAGACAGTCCTCACGTCTTTGGACTGGATGTACCCAGTCACGTGGACCTGAAGCATCAGATGCGTAAGGCCATGGAAGGTAAGAAGGAAACGCCTTACAGCGTGGCCTATTCGGATACGGAAACGGACATGCTGGGACGATTCCATCCGACGATGAAACTCATCATCATGCAGTCGATCTTCTACAAGGGTGATCTGTACACCTACGTGGCGAAAGACTTCGTCAAAGGCATTCATGATCCGAAGAAGTATCTCCAAGAAGCTTGGGATACCTACATGCCCGACCAAGGCAAAAAGATCGTCAAGAACTGGCACTTCGAATTTGTCGATGCGCCGATCGATTGCGTCAAACAAACGATCAAGAAAGCTCATGAACTCAGTCCCGACTTCCTGTCGTTCTGGAACATGATCTTCGACTGGGACACCATGTGCAACGTCATCATCCATGACGCTCTGCAAAAGGACCCCGGCATGCATCCGTCCAACTATGACCGAATCATTGCAGAGACCTTCTGCGATCCCGATCTGCCGTGGACGATGAAGTACTACAGCTTGAAGCGCGCTAACCCCAGTAAGACAAGCGCGTCTGGTCGACAGATGAGTAAGAAGCCTGCTGACCAATGGCACACGGTGACGATGCCTACGCCTTTCTATCTGATCTGCCAAATGGCGACCTATCGCTTTGTGCGTAAGTCCAAACAGATCGACAAGGAAGGAACCAGTCTGGACTTCATTCTGAATAAGGAACTGGAAGGTCTTAGCAAGCTGAAGTTCAAGCAAGCTGAAGGTCTGGAGAAGGCAGAATTCCACATCTTCCTGCAAGAGCATCATCCGCTGGAATACATCATCTATCACTGCTGGGATGCGGTGTGTATGGAACTCCTGACGGAAAAGACCAAGGACTTGTCGTTTGCCATGCCTGGTACGACTGGTATCTCTGACTTCATGAGTTATGAGTCTGAGCCCAAGCGTTACGTGCACGACTTCCATTACTTTGCACTGGACAAGCATAACTGCGCAACAGGCAATACTGGTAAGTCTCTGACCCAGGAATGGGACAGCATGACGATCTCGACCAAAGGACACATCATCACGCTGGAACCACACTTGACTGTGGCCAAACCGATGCAAGTGTTCAAGGACTATCCTGGTCTGAAAGGATCTGTCTATAGCCACGCAGGTGACTTGGACGTGAAGGGTAGTTACCCGTATGGTCAATGGGTCTTTAACATGAGTCGTGCTACCACGGTTCGTGAGTTGATTGAGATCCAAGGTGTTCGTGATCATGTACGTCGTATTCAAGGTCTGAACTTGTCGGGTGGCGCATCCAACTCGATTGAGTTTTGTACTGAGATCTTCGGTATGACCAGTTTGGCTGATCTCTCTCGTATCTACGACGAAGAGATGGCCAAGAAAGCAGCATAAAGAAAAAAGCATAGCACAACGATCTCACTACTGCCCTAGGGCAGTAGTGAGCGTTATGTTGTCTACCTGGTCCAAAGAACTCTTGCAATTCCCTGGACCCAGTTTACGAGGTTTCGTAGTTCGGCTAAAACTACGAAGTTAGTACCGTCCTCGCTAACTTCGATGTCCATGTCGATTGGCACCCGTCCATAGTTCTGGGAAGCGCCCATCTCAATCCTATCAATATCTGTCGGCTGAGCAAAGGTGAGTTTCCACCAGCAGCTCCGATTTGTGTTCGGAGAGTTAGCTAGTTGAGGACACCACATGTCAAGGACGTTATTGGTAGGATAATTTCCGTTGACTGGACCTCCTACAGCATAGCCGGGATACACACTTGAAGCAGTAGCTACGTTCCCAGCAGAGTGACTGACTTTTGTTCCTTCTTCGTTAAAGACTCGCACTTCTTCAATGGTGGTGTATTGATTACTCGCACCACCAAAAAGAATAACGAATCTTATTGCCTTAAATTGTCCTTCTGGAGTAGGCGGT
>Ga0247819_10000126_pt1 | contig 46462 bp, 40 predicted proteins | sample 13C_Xylose_Day6_FD_193428 | JGI IMG/M metagenome (GOLD analysis project Ga0247819, IMG submission 193428) | Soil microbial communities from agricultural site in Penn Yan, New York, United States - 13C_Xylose_Day6 | ecosystem: Environmental > Terrestrial > Soil > Agricultural land | place: USA... | reverse complement strand
GGCATAGCCCAGCCGATGCGGCAGGCCGTCATCGCCGATCACATACAGCCCGACCAACTCCGGCTCCTCGCCAGCGTCCTCGGCGAACGCCGGCAGCGGCAGGTCACCCCCGGGGCGGACGACGATGCTGCCGTCGCCCTTGTAGAACCATTCTGGCTGCGCCCCGACCTGCCCCTGCGCAGGCTTGCCGCCATCGAGCCCCCATTTGAAGATGCGCATGGTGTCGGTCAGGGTCGCCTCGTCTGGCTCGCCCTGCTGGTGCATCTTGTCGCGTGTCGCGGCGCTGCCCAGGTGGGTCAGGCCAGTGCCGCTGACCAGGCAATGGGCCGGGTCTTCATGGTCCAGCGGTGGCAATACCCTGCCCGCCTGCAGCAGGCCGGCATAGTCCGGGCCGGCGTCACTGCCACGGGCCAGCACTTCTTCGACCAGGCCATGGCCGCTGCGGATCGCCGCCAAGGCCAGTTCGCGGGTGCTGCTGGTTGCTCGCAGCGTGCGCACCTGAGCACCTTCGATTACCCCCACGCGGCGCTGGCCGGCCTGGTCTTCGAATTGAATCAACCGCATGTGTCATTCCCCTTGCGCAAGGCCGGGCGCCAGCGCGTGGCGGCGCCCGACGCGATCATTCGATGATGTTGAAGTCGTTGAGGTATTGCTCGGAAATCTCCAGCCCCAGGCCCGGCTTGTCATCGTCCAGCTGGATGTAGCCGTTGACCGGTTGCGGCTCGCCCTTGAACACGTAGTAGAACAACTCGTTGCCGACCTCGACGTCAAACACCGGGAAGAACTCGGCCATCGGCGAGGCGGTGCTGGCCATGGTCAGGTGATAGTTGTGCATCTGCCCGGCATGGGGAATGACCGGCACCGACCAGGCTTCGGCCATGGCGTTGATCTTGCGCGCAGCGGTGATGCCGCCAACGCGGTTGGTGTCGTACTGGATGACGTCCACGGCGCGGCGCTCGAGCAAGTCCTTGAAACCATGGCCGGTGAACTCGTGCTCGCCGCCCGAGATCGGCATGATGCCCATCTTCTTCAACTCGATATAACCTTCGATGTCATCGGCGATCACCGGCTCTTCCAGCCAGCGCGGCTCGAATTCGGCCAGCTTGGGCAGCATCCGCCGGGCGTACTCCAGGGTCCAGCCCATGTAGCATTCGAGCATGATGTCGACATCCGGGCCGGCCAGCTCACGCAGCGCGCGCACCTGCTCGATGTTGCGGCGCATGCCGGCCGGGCCATCCTTGGGGCCGTAGCCAAAGCGCATCTTCAGCGCGGTGAAACCTTGGTTCAGATAGCCTTGGGCTTCTTCCAGGAACAGGTCGAGGTTGTCATTGGCGTAGAGCTTGGAGGCGTAGGTCCAGATCTTTTCCTTGGTGCGCCCGCCGAGCAGCTTGAACACCGGTTTGTTGACCGCCTTGCCCATGATGTCCCAGATCGCCAGGTCGATCGCCGAAATGGCGGCCATGCCGATGCCCTTGCGTCCCCAGGCATGGGTGCGGCGGTACATCTTCTGCCAGATGTACTCGCTGTCGAAGGGGTCTTCGCCGATGCAGATCGGTGCCAGGTACAGGTCGATGATTTCCTTGGCGACTCGCGGCGCCAGAGCGCAGTTACCGATGCCGACGATGCCGGTGTCGGTTTCGATTTCTACCACCAGCCAACCATGGAAGCGGAACGAGCCCATGGCATCGCCACGCTCGAAGAGGATGTCGCTGGCGTTGGTGCAAAAGTGCGCCTGGGGCGGCACGACCTTGCCCTTCCATTCAAAGACACGGGTGCGGACAGATTTGATTTTCATGGGTGAAGGTCCTCTCACTACAAGGGATGATCAGCCGGCCCGGGCAACTTCGAGCGGGGCTGGGGTGGGTCGGGAAGCTTTCAGTCGAGACAGCAGGCAGGCCCCCAGCACGCCGACCACGGCCAAGGCGAACATGCCAGCGCGGGGGTCGGCGAACAGGGTTTCGGTCAGGGTCTTGAGGTTCGGCGCAACGAAACCGCCGAGATTGCCCAACGAGTTGATCAAGGCAATGCCACTGGCGGCGGCGGCGCCGCTGAGGTAGCCGGTGGGCAGGGTCCAAAACAGCGGTTGCACGGCAACGAAGCCGGCGGCGGCGAAACAGAAGGCGACAATCACCAGTGCCAGGCTGCCAGCCAGCGCCGAGGCGGCAATACCCGCCGCAGCCATGGCCAGCATGACCACCGCCAGCTGCCGATGCAGTCCGCTACGGTCGGCGTAACGGGTGACCAGGCGGGTCACCACCAAGGCGCACGCCCAAGGGATGGCGGTGTAGAGGCCGACATTCAGGCTGACCTGGCCGTCGAGGAAGCTGGCGATGCGGGTCGGCAGGTAGAACACCACGCCGTACACGCTCATCTGCACGGTGAAATACACCAGGCAGAACTTCAGTACCTGGCGATTGCGCAACGCACCGAAAAATCCATGTGGTCCGTGGCCCTGTTTCTGCGCATCTTCTTCGGCCAGCTGCTGCTCCAGCGCCTGTTTTTGCGCGTCATTCAACCAGCGGGCCTGGGCTGGACGATCAACCAGGTAGAAATAGGCCGCAATCCCGACCAGCGACGCCAGCAGCCCCTCGACGACGAACAGCCACTGCCAGTTGGCCATGCCGAACACCCCCTTGAACTCCAGCAGCCAGCCCGACAGCGGCCCGCCCAGCACCAGCGCCAAAGGCAGACCGAAGTAGAACAAGCCCAGGGCCTGAGCACGGCTGCGGGCCGGGAACCAGTAGGTGAGGTACAGGATGATCCCGGGGAAGAAGCCCGCCTCGGCAACGCCCAGCAGGAAGCGCAGCACGTAGAAGGTGGTGGCGTTGTCGGCGAACATCATCGCCGCGCTGACCAGGCCCCAGGTGACCATGATCCGGCACAGCCAGACGCGGGCGCCGAGACGGTGCAGCATCAGGTTGCTGGGCACTTCGAAACAGGCATAGCCGATGAAGAAGATGCTTGCACCGAAGGCGAACGCGGCGTCACTCAAGCCGGTGTCGGCTTGCAGGTAGGCGCGGGCATAACCGACGTTGGCACGGTCGATGAAGGCCAGTACGTACATCAGGATCAAAAAAGGCAGCAGCCGCGCACGACTGGTGGAAATGGCCGAGGCCAGAGAGCTGGCAGGGTCGTTCATGGAGGAATCTCCGCGTTTGCCTGGAGCGCTGGGTGCAGCGGCCAGGCAGGTTGTTATTGTTGGTGTTGGGGGCGACTTTAGAGGGGCCTTGCCGGCCTGGATAATCACTTATGCGTATCCATCGATAGCCTGAGGTAATACCTTTCGCTTGGTTGGTCGCGTTGGGGTTATCACCTGGACGTGCGGGTAGCAGGCTGTGCAGCCAACTGGCTGGAGAAGTTAGGAGCGTTGTTAGAGGCGGCCCTCCACGGGGCCGCCGGATGATTAGCTGGGAGGGGGTGGTGCGGCCTTCGCGGGCAAGCCCGCTCCCACAGGGCCCCGTACAAACCGTGGGGATTGAGTTGTGTCAGGCAAAGCCGCCGGGCACTCAGCGGGCGTTGCGGCCCATGCGACAGGCAATTTCGAAGGCCTGGCGGGTGGCACCGACATTGGCCTTGCCCTGCCCTGCGATGTCGAAGGCAGTACCGTGGGCTGGGGTGGTGATGGCGATCGGCAGGCCGCCCTGTACGGTGACGCCGCGCGAGAAGCCCATCAGCTTGATGGCGATCTGGCCTTGGTCGTGATACATGGTCACCACCGCATCGAACGCCTTGGCATCGCCCTGCACCTTGAGGAAGATGGTGTCGCCAGGATACGGGCCATCGGCATCGATGCCCTGCTCACGCGCCCGCTGCACAGCCGGGCCGATAATGTCCAACTCTTCACGGCCAAAGCTGCCGTTGTCGCCATTGTGCGGGTTCAGGCCGCACACCCCGATACGCGGGCGGACGAGACCGCTGCGTTTGAGCGCGGTGTCGATCAAGCCAATCGCTTCGAGCACTCGCTGCTGGCTGAGCAGGCCCGGCACCTCGGCCAGGGCCACGTGCGAGGTAACCCGCGAGGTCCACAACGCATCGAGCACGTTGAACTCGCAGAACGGCCCGGTGAAGTCCAGGTGCTCGGCAAACCAGTGCAGCTCGTCACTGTGGCCCATGCCTGCCAGGTGCAGCGAGGTCTTGTTCAGTGGCCCGAACAGTATCGCGTCGGTATTGCCTGACTGGGTTAGCTCGAGCGCCACGGCCAAGGTATCCAGGCTGTAGCGCCCGCCAATCACACTGGCTTCGCTGCGCGCAAAGGCGCCCTGGGCCTGGCCGCGATACGGGTAGAGCAACGGCGTGTCATCGGCGAAGTCCAGGGTCTGCAACGAGTCGACCCGCCGATAGGGGAACTCGCAACCGGCGATCTGCATACCGCGGCGCACTTCGTCCTCATCGGCGATCAACACCACATGCGCCTGGCTGCGTACCTGCGCTTCGGCCAGCAGCCGGGCGATCAGCTCGGGGCCGATACCGGCCGGGTCGCCGAGCACCATGGCCAGGCGTGGAAGGGTTTGCTTGCTCATACGGGAGTCCTCATGTCGGGCGATAGCTGGGCATGGCGCAGGGTGTCGGGCACAGTGCGGTAGATCCGCCGTGCATTGCGCAGAAAAAGTTGTTCCTGGGTGGTAGGCGGCAAGTCGGCAACGATGCGCTTGAAGCCGCGGTAGATATCATCGAAGCTGCCGCACAGGCCATCGACCGGGAAGTTGCTGGCGAACATCGCCCGTTCGCTGCCGAACAGGGCGATGACCTGGCGCACGATCCAGGCGTTGTCCTCGACGCGCCACGGCTTGCCGGCCTGGCCAATGCCGGAGATCTTCACCGCGACGTTGTCGCAACGGGCGAAGCGCGCCATGGCCGCCTGCCAGTCGGCCAGGCCCTGGGCGCTGCGATCGGACGGCAGCCCGGCATGATTGAGAATCAGCAAGGTATTGGGGAAATCCCGCGCCAGGCGCGCCGCCTCGTCGAGGTTCCACCACGGCGTCTGCAGGTCGAAGTGCAGACCATGGCGACCCAGCTCGGCGTAGCCACGGCGCCACTGCTCATCGCTCATCAAGCTGTGCGAACGGCCGACCTGGTCGGGCTGGGTGGGCCCACCCGGTTTGTGCCGAACGCTGCGTACCCGCGCAAAGCCCGCTTGGGCTGCCAGCACCTGCGGGGCATCGTCGGCATCCAGCCAGGCCTGGGCAACCACCGCATTGGGCGTGCCGTAGCGGGCAGCCAGAGCATGGATGAAGCGGGACTCGCCGATGGGGTCGTTTGGGTCCCACTCCGTTTCCACGTACACCGTCTCGACCACCTGGTGCTCGCCCGCATCGGCAAAATAATCCTGCGGGAAGTAACGGCGCTTGAGCGCGCTGTAGTCGCCGTAGCGAAACGGGATATTGGCACTCGCCGCCAACCACGGATGCGGGTTGTTCACGGGGTCCCAGAAATGATGATGGGCATCGACGATTGGCCCGTCGTACAACTCAGCCATGGTTAACCTCGGTCTTGTCCAGAGCGATCAACAACGTGCCGACGATGAACAGCGCCGAACACAGGGCAAAGAAGCCGAGCACCGCCGGGTAACCGCCCAGGTGCTGCAGCAGAACGCCAACCAGAATCGGCACGACGATGCCGCCCAGGCTGCCGGCGAGGTTCATCACGCCGCCGATCAGGCCTACCCGCGAGGGCGCGGCGAGCAACGCTGGGAAGCTCCAGTAGAGGCTGCCCCACATGAGGAAGAACGCCGTCAGCGACAGCAGCGCTACAGCGGCATAGGCATTGCTCAGGCCAGGCAGCAGGAGTAACGCGCACAGCGCCACCAGGCCGGAAAAGTTCAGTAGCCCCTTGGCCGCCAGGCCTCGGCGCACGCCCTTGCGGATCAGCATGTCGCACAGGAAGCCGCCGACCAGCGAACCCAGCGCACCGCACAGGAAGATGATGAAGGTGGCAGCGCCGATGCCTTTGATATCAAAACCGCGGGCATGGGCCAGATAGCTCGGCCCCCAGGTCAACAGGCCGAAGAACACCATGGCCCAACTGGCGCGCCCGAGCAGGATGCCGGTCAGCGAACGTGGCGCGATGCCCAGGCCTGTAGCCTGTTGCTGCGCCGCTTCAGCGGCTGGTACGGCGCGCCCACCATTGATTTGCTCAAGCTCGGCGGCATTGACCGAGGCATGTTCGGCGGGGTTGTCGCGCAAGTAGTGCCAAGCCAGCCAGGCCATGGCCAGGGTGGCGATGCCGGCGACGAAAAAGGCGATGCGCCAGGAGCCGAGCACAGCAATCAGGTAGGCAATGATCAGCCCGCCAAGCGCAGCCCCCAGCGGGCCGCCGCAGTCCATCAGCACGGCGCCGCGGCTGCGCTCGCTGGGGCCGAGCCAGAGCGAATTGAGTTTGCCGCCGGAGGGAAACAACGGCGCCTCCGCAGCGCCCAGCGCCACCCGCGCGAACATCAGTGACAACCCGCCCGTGGCGAATGCCGCGAGGGTCTGGAAAGCCCCCCATAAACCCGTTGACCAGCCGATCACCCGGCGCGGACCAAAGCGGTCGATCAACCAGCCGCCAGGGATCTGCAACAACGCATAGGCCCAGAAGAAACTGCTCAGAATCAGCCCTTGCATGCTCGGCGAAAGTTCGAATTCGGCGGCAATGGTGGGCATGGCGATCGACAGCGAAACACGGTCGATCAAGTTGATCACCGTCAGTGCAAAGATGATGGCGAAGATGCGCCAGCGCACGTTGCTGGCCTTCAGCGCGACTGCTTTATCGGCTGAACGCGCAGCTTGCAGCACAGCCGTTTGTGCCTGAGCCATAGGAGCTACCTCTGCTTGTTATTGTTGTGATCCGGTCGTTGCCGGCACAGCGACTATGGCCGGCGCAACGATAACCGTCTAATCAAAGCTGCTCATACAGCCATTGCCTGAGGTTATCGCTCAGCTATAACCCAGGGCTATCGATGTATGCCTAACTTTGAATAGACGCTTATCGGTTCCCTTCGCACACTGCGGCTACCCATAACAAAGACAACAAGAGGTCACCCATGCGATACGCCTACGCGCGTCACCTGTCGTCGTTCCTGGCCACCTGCGCCCTGCTCAGCGCCCCCGCCCTGCCCGCCCTCGCCGAGGCCTGGAAACCCCAGAAGAACGTGGAGATCGTGGTCGCCGGCGGCCCGGGCGGCGGCACCGATCAACTGGCCCGGCTGATCCAGTCGGCGATCAGCCAGCATCAGCTGCTGGACGTCAATACCGTGGTGCTCAACAAAGGTGGCGGCAACGGCGCCGAAGCCTTTCTCGACATGAAGCTGGCCCAGGGCGATGCGCACAAACTGGTCATCGGCACCAACAATGTGTACCTGTTGCCGCTGGTGGCCAAGCTCGGCTACCAGTGGACCGACCTCACGCCAGTGGCAGCGGTGGCCGAGGACGACTTCATTCTCTGGACCTATCAGGATGCACCCTGGGCCGATGCCGCAGCGTTCAAAGGCGCGTTGGCTGATGGCGGCAAGCTGCGCTTTGGTGGCAGCCAGTCGAAAGATGTCGACCAGACCCTGGCCCTGCTGATCGGCAAGCAGGTCGGCAGCAAGCTCACCTACATCCCGTTCAAGAGCGGCAGCGAGGCTTCGATCCAGTTGGCCGGCAAGCACATCGCGGCCAACCTCAACAACCCCGCCGAAAGCCTCAGCCAATGGCGTGGCGGCCAGGTCAGGCCGCTGTGCGTGTTCAGCCACGAACGCATGATCTACCAGGAAAAGGTCACCGCCGAGCAGTCCTGGGCCGACATCCCCACCTGCCATGAGCAGGGCCTGGGCATCGATCAGTACCGCTTCCCGCGCACGGTGTTCCTGCCGGGAGCGATCAGCGAGGCGCAACGCAGTTTCTATGTCGAACTGCTGCGCAAGGTCAGCCAGACCCCGGAGTTCAAGGCCTATATCGAGCGTTCGGCCCTGGCACCGACCTTCCTTGAGGGGCAGGCGTTGGTCAGCTACATCGAACAGGACCGTGAGCGGGTCATCCCGCTGTTCCAGGATGCCGGCTGGCTGCGCCAGTGAACCTTGCAAGGGAGAGCACCATGTCCAGCCCCTCAGACACACCGCTGGTTGCCACCCGCTGGGTGGAAACCGGCCTTGCCCTGTTCACCGGCGCATTGGGCGCCATCCTCATGCACGGCAGCCTGGCGATCGGCATCGGCTGGGGCGATGCCGGCCCCGAGGCCGGCTACTTCCCCTTCTACATCGGCCTGCTGCTGAGCTGCGCCAGCCTCGGCAATCTGCTGCTGGCATTGCTGCGCCGCCCAGCGGTTGCTGAATCCTTCGTCGGCCGCCAGGCGTTTCGCCAGGTGCTGGCGGTGTTCCTGCCGATCGTGGGCTTTGTCGCCGCCATACCGTTCACCGGTATCTACCTGGCCTCGATCCTGTTCATCGCCTGGTTCATGTGGCGCGCACGGCGCGCAGGTCAGGGCCATCGCTGGCTGACCATGGTGCTGGTGTCCTGCGGCGCCGCACTGGCCAGCTACCTGATCTTCGCGTTGTGGTTCAAGGTGCCGCTGCCAGCTGGCCTGCTGGGTGACGTGGCCAATGTGCTGGGAGGGCTGCGGCCATGAGTGAAATCGACTCGTTGATGCAAGGCATGAGCCTGATCCTCAGCGCACATCACCTAGGCCTGATGGTGGTCGGCGTGCTGCTGGGGATTCTGGTCGGCGTGCTGCCTGGGCTGGGCGCACCGAATGGCGTGGCGCTGCTGCTGCCGCTGACCTTCACCATGGAGCCGGTGTCGGCGATCATCCTGCTGTCGTGCATGTACTGGGGGGCGTTGTTCGGCGGCTCGATCACCTCGATCCTGTTCAACATACCCGGCGAACCGTCGTCGGTGGCGACCACCTTCGACGGCTACCCGATGGCGCGCAACGGCCAGGCCGGCGAAGCGCTGACCGCCGCGTTCACCTCGGCGCTGCTCGGCGCGCTGGTCGGGGTGTTGCTGCTGACCTTCCTGTCGACCCATATCGCCCGCTTCGCCTTGCAGTTCAGCTCACCGGAGTTCTTTGCCGTCTATCTGCTGGCGTTCTGCACTTTCATCGGCCTGAGCAAGAACCCACCGCTCAAGACCCTGGTAGCGATGATGATCGGCTTCGGCATGGCCGCCGTCGGCATGGACACCGTGTCCGGCGAACTGCGCCTGACCTTCGAGCAACCCTGGCTGCTCTCGGGGCTCAGCTTCGAGGTGGCGGTGATCGGCCTGTTCGGCATCGGCGAAATCCTCTGCACGGTGGAGGAAGGGCTGGTGTTTCGTGGTGAGCGGGCGCGCATCACGCCGATGGTGATCCTGCGCACCTGGGCCAAGCTGCCGCGCTACTGGCTGACCTGGCTGCGCAGTGCGCTGGTCGGTTGCTGGATGGGCGTCACCCCAGGCGGGCCGACCGCCGCCTCGTTCATGAGCTACAGCCTGGCGCGGCGCTTCTCGAAAAACCGCGAGCGCTTTGGCAGTGGCGAGGTGGAAGGGGTGATCGCCCCGGAAACCGCCGACCACAGCGCCGGCACCAGCGCCTTGCTACCGATGTTGACGCTGGGCATCCCCGGCTCGGCAACCGCCGCGGTGATGCTCGGTGGCCTGATGATCTGGGGGCTGCATCCAGGGCCGACACTGTTCGTCGAACAGCACGACTTCGTCTGGGGGCTGATCGCCAGCATGTACCTGGGCAACGTCGTCAGCCTGATCGTGGTGCTGGCCACGGTGCCATTGTTCGCCTCGATCCTGCGCATCCCGTTCTCGATCATCGCGCCGATCATCATCATGGTCTGCGCCATCGGTGCCTACTCGGTGCACAACTCGATGACCGACGTCGGCCTGATGCTGATCTTCGGTGCGCTGGGCTACCTGTTCAAGAAACTCGGCTATCCGATCGCCCCGCTGGTGCTGGCAGCGGTGCTGGGTGACAAGGCCGAGGACGCCTTCCGCCAGTCGATGCTGTTCTCCGACGGGCAGTTGGCGATCTTCTGGTCCAACCCGCTGGTGGCCAGCCTGACCAGCGCGGCTCTGGTGATGCTGTTCTGGCCGCTGCTGGCCAAGGCCATCGCCAGTCTACGCAGCGTGCTCGGGCGCAAGCTGGCCCGGCGCCCGGCATAACCTTGCAGTCACCACCGCCTTGAGGGCGCGCCTGCCCCGCGGCGGTGGCGCCCTCCTCCATTTCTTGTCAATCTTGGCCTCCCCTATGCCCACGAGCCAGACCATGTCCCGCATCCCCGACGCCAACATCATCCACAGCCGGCTGCGCCTGCGGCAACTGCGCCTGATGCTGGCCCTGGACGAACTCGGCTCGCTGCGCCGCGCCGCCGAAGAGATCGGCATGACCCAACCGGCCGCCACCAAGATGCTCCACGAAGCCGAGGACCTGCTCGGCGTCGAGTTGTTCGAACGCCTGGCCCGCGGCATGCGCGCAACGCCGTTCGGCGAAACACTGATCTACTACGCGCGGATGATCTTCGCCGAGCTGTCGGGCATGCGCGAGGAAATGGTCGCGCTGGAATCGGGCAACCTCGGCCGGGTCACCATCGGCGCCATTCCAGCGCTGGCCTCAGGCTTGCTGACGCGCACCATCGCCACCCTCAAGCAGAGCCACCCACGGCTGTCGATGAGCCTGCAGGTGGACACCAGCGATGTCTTGGTCCAGGCCCTGCAACAGGACCAGCTGGATGTGGTGCTGGGGCGCATCCCGAGCAATGCGCGTACCGACGACTTGCAGTTCGACAGCCTCGGCGAAGAGGAGCTGTGCGTGATCACCGGCGCCCAGCACCCGCTGGCCAAGGTGAAAAAGATCGCCTGGACCGAGCTGCAGGAAATGACCTGGGTGCTGCAACAGCATCCAAGCCCGATGCGCACCATCGTCAACCAGGCGTTCCACAATGCCCGGATCGACTTGCCCAGCAGCATCGTCGAGACCACCTCGATCATGACCTTGCTGTCGTTGCTGCAGCAGACCGACATGATTGGCATCACCCCGCGCTCGGTGGTCGACGACTACCCAGGGCGGCACTTGCTGGCGGTGCTGCCGATCCAGCTTGAGCCGCGCCTGCCGCCTTATGGGTTGATTACCCGGCGCAATCGCGTGCAGTCGTCAGCGATGCAGACGTTCATGGCGGCGGTGCGGGCTGAGCAAGGGCGTTCGACCTGATCTTGGTTCAGGCCAGGCACCACTTAGGGTCATCTTCACAGGCAACGTCCGCCGCGCTCTGTTTTGAGGCATTTTCAATAATGCCCAAGGCGTGGCAAAGCCGGCGACGCCCGGCCATTGGCCAGTAATCCACTCAATAGGTCCGCTTTTTTGATAGCAAACAGCGCACATCGGCTGTTTGTTGCACGTTCTGCACTTATCACCCCTGCCCCAACCGTTTCGGCATCGTCATTGCAGTGCTGACTTGCAGCGCCCTGCAATAGCGCCGCCGACGATAAGAATGCCGACTAGACGTGGCAAGGAGTGGGTATGTCCCGAGCGTTTTTCAATGAAATGTATGAGGCTAACGGAAGTTGCCGCCCACATTATCAAGCCTTCGCCCGCTGGCTGGCGAACACCCCACTGGAGCTGCTGGAGCAACGTCGGCGCGAGGCCGACTTGCTGTTTCATCGTGCCGGTATCACTTTCACGCTGTACGGCGACAAGCAAGACACCGAACGCCTGATCCCGTTCGACATCATCCCCCGCAGCATCCGCGCCAGCGAGTGGCGCACCGTCGAGCGCGGCTGCATCCAGCGGGTACAGGCGCTGAACCTGTTCCTGCAGGACATCTACCACGACCAGCGCATCCTCAAGGCCGGCATCATCCCGCCTGAGCAGGTGCTGGCCAACGAGGGCTACCAGGTCGCCATGCAGGGCCTGCATCTGCATCGCGGCCTCTATGCGCATATCACCGGGGTCGACCTGGTTCGCGACAGCGATGGCACCTACTACGTGCTGGAGGACAACCTGCGCACCCCCAGCGGGGTCAGCTACATGCTCGAAGACCGCAAGATGATGATGCGCCTGTTCCCCGAGCTGTTCGCCGCCCAGCGCATCGCGCCCATCGACCACTACCCCAACCTGCTGCTCGACACACTCAAGAGCGCCAGCCCGCTGGACAACCCTACCGCAGTAGTGCTCACCCCGGGGCGCTTCAACAGCGCCTACTTCGAGCATGCGTTCCTGGCCCGCGAGATGGGCATCGAACTGGTCGAAGGCGCCGACCTGTTCGTGCGCGACGACCATGTCTACATGCGCACCACAGCCGGGCCCCAGCAAGTGGACGTGATCTATCGGCGACTGGACGATGAGTACCTCGACCCCTTGTCGTTCAACCCCGACTCGATGCTCGGCGTGCCCGGGCTGATTGCCGTTTACCGGGCAGGCAACGTGATCCTGGCCAATGCCGCCGGCACCGGGGTCGCCGACGACAAGTCGATCTATCCCTATGTCGACGAGATGATCCGCTTCTACCTCAGCGAGGAGCCGATTCTGCGCAACGTGCCCACCTGGCAATGCCGCAAGCCGCAGGACCTGTCACACGTGCTGGCGCACTTGCCGCAGTTGGTGGTCAAGGAGACGCAGGGCTCCGGTGGCTATGGCATGTTGGTCGGGCCGGCGGCGAGCGCTGCGCAGATCGAGGATTTTCGGGCCCGCATCAAGGCCCGCCCGCACGCCTACATCGCCCAGCCCACGCTGTGCTTGTCGACCTGCCCGACCTTCGTCGAAAACGGCATCGCGCCACGCCACATCGACCTGCGCCCGTTCGTCCTGTCGGGCAGCGAAACCCGCCTGGTGCCGGGCGGCCTGACCCGGGTCGCCTTGCAAGAAGGCTCGCTGGTGGTCAACTCGTCGCAGGGCGGCGGCACCAAGGACACCTGGGTGGTGGAGGACTGACCGATGCTCTCAAGAACCGCTTCCGATCTGTACTGGATGTCCCGTTACCTGGAACGCGCCGAGAACCTTGCGCGCATGCTCGAGGTCAGCTATTCGCTGTCGCTGATGCCCCAGGCCGGGCGTAGCGATGGCCACGCCGAGCTGGCCATGTCGCTGCTAGCCTCCGGCACCCTGGACGACTACATCCGGCGGCATACCGAGCTCGACACCGAGCGCATGCTGCACTTCTTCGCGCTCGATGCGACCAACCCCAGCAGCATCTACTGCTGCCTGCAGGCCGCCCGAACCAACGCCCATGCCGTGCGTGGCCGGATCACCGCCGACATGTGGGAAAACATCAACGCTACCTGGATCGAGATGCGCAATATTGCCAGCAATGGCCTGGGGCGCTACGGCATCAGCCAGTTCTGCGATTGGGTCAAGGAACGCTCGCACCTGTTCCGTGGCGCGACCTCCGGCACCATCATGCGCAACGACGCCTACAGCTTCATCCGCCTGGGCACCTTCCTCGAACGGGCGGACAACACCCTGCGCCTGCTCGATGCGCGCTACGAGATGTTCGGGGAAGCCTCCGAGGAAGTCAGCGACGACTCCGCCCGCGGCTACTACCAATGGAGCGCCTTGTTGCGCGCGCTGACCTCGTATGAAGCCTTCAATGAAATCTACCGCGCCCCACCCAGCGCCCGTCCGGTGTCCGAACTGCTGTTGCTGCGGGTGGACGTGCCCCGTTCGTTGCACGCCTGTATCGAAGAGCTCGACCTGATCCTCGCAGGGTTGCCCGGCAGCACCGGGCGCGCCGCCCAGCGCATGGCCGCCGAACTCAATGCCCGCCTGCGCTACACCGCAATCGATGAAATCCTCGAAGCCGGCCTGCACCTGTGGCTGAGCGATTTCATCGAGCGCATCAACCGGCTCGGCCAAAGCGTGCATAACTCCTATCTGGAGGTCGTATGAAACTGTCCATTCGCCACGACACCACCTACAGCTACGCCAGCGACGTGCGCAACAGCATCCAGTTTCTGCGCCTGACCCCGCGCAGCAGTGAGCGCCAGCGCATTCTCGAATGGCAGCTGGACCTGCCCTGCAAGGTCAACAGCCAGATCGACCCCTATGGCAACATCCTGCATGTGCTGACCCTGGACAAACCCCATGGCCACCTCGCCCTCACGGCCAGTGGCCGGGTGGAGATCGACCCGGATTGCGAATGGGAGGCTGGCAGTCAGTCGCCCTTGCCGTTCCTGCGCAGCAGCCACCTGACCCAAGCCTGCGATGCCCTCAAAGCCTTCGCGGTGCAGCACTGCGGCGAGCAGCGCGACCGGGCCGCACTGACCGCGCTGATGCAGGCCTTGGCCGAGCACATGCCGTATAGCCCGGGGGCGACTTCGGTGGGCACTACGGCCATCGAGGCCTTTGCTGGCGCTGCCGGGGTCTGCCAGGACCATACCCATGCGTTTCTGGCCTGCGCACGCAGCCTGGGTATCCCGGCACGCTATGTCTCCGGTTATCTGTGCACCGAGGACCAAGACCACCTGGCCAGCCACGCCTGGGCCGAAGCCTGGGTTGACCAGGCCTGGTACAGCTTCGACATCACCAACCGGCTGACCCGACCGGAACGGCACCTGAAGCTGGCGATTGGCCTGGACTATCTTGATGCCTGCCCGGTCAGGGGCGTACGCCGTGGTGGCGGGGTCGAATCGATGATGGCCAACGTCCAGGTGCAGCGCCAATAACCCTCTGTCGCTGCACAAACAGATCCCGTCGCATCGAGCGCGGCGGGATCATCCAATCCAGATAACAAGGGAAACAGCATGACGTACTGCGTCGCTATGCACTTGGCGGACGGGCTGGTTTTCATCAGCGACTCACGCACCAATGCAGGCATCGACCAGATCTCCACCTTTGGCAAACTGTTCGTGTTCAGCGTGCCGGGCGATCGGCTGATCGTGCTACAAACCGCTGGCAATCTGGCCACCTCGCAATCGGTGATCAACCTGCTCGAACAACGGACCCGCGCCACTGGCAGTCACCTGCTGAATGTCGCCACGCTCTATGACGCCACGGTACTGGTCGCCGAAACCCTGCGTGAAGTTGTGCTGCGCGATCGCAGCGTACTGACCGAGGAGATCGAGCTGAGCAGCTCGTTCATCGTCGGCGGGCAGATCGCAGGCGCGCCGATGGGCATCTACAACGTCTACGCGCAGGGCAATTTTTTCCAGGCCACGCCAGACACGCCGTTCCTGCAACTGGGCGAGAGCAAGTACGGCAGGCCGATTCTCGATCGTAACCTCAGCTATTGCACCCCGCTGGATGAGGCGCTTCGCTGCGGCCTGATCTCGTTTGACTCCACTATCCGCAGCAACCTCTCGGTGGGCATGCCACTGGATCTGCTGGTGTATCGCAAAGACCGCTTGCAGGCCATGGAGCGCTTGCGCATTACCAGCGACGACCCTTACTACCGGCAAATTCGCCAGCAATGGAGCGATGGCTTGAAACAGCTGCTAGCCGAGCTGCCCCCTCCGCCACGCGACTACCTGGCAGAGTGATGCGTTCAAGGCTGCGCCTTGAACGCGGTCATGTCCTGCAAAAGCATGCTCAATAAACGACTGGCGCCGACGCTCAACTGCCGGCCCAGGCGGCTGATCAAGTGGGTTTCCGGGGAGCTGAACACTTCGCTTTGCAGCGCCAGGGCGACCAGATGGCCGCTGCGAATCTCTTCTTCCATGACGAAAGTTGGCATCAAGGTCACCCCGCCGTACATCGAAAAGCGCTTGAGCATGGCGAAGGTGCCGCAGGTCAGCGTTGGCTTGAGGGTGATGCCCAGGCGATGCTCGGCCAGGGTGACGATCTGGCGAATGCCGTAGGACACCTCTGGCAGCGCCAAACGATAGTTGTCCAGGCCCTTGAGCGGTAGCGGCGCGGTTTCCTTGGCCAGCGGGTGATCGGGGCTGACGGCCACGCACACCGGTTGCTGGGTGTGGGCATGGGAGCGAATCTTCGGATCGCCTGGCGGGTTGAACACCAGGCCCAGATGCGCTTCGTCCTCGACCACCTGGCGAATCACTTCATTGGTGCCGCACACGTTCACCTGCAGGTCGATGCGCGGATACAGCTCGGAAAACCGGCTAAGCGGCGCCGCCAAGCCATCGATGAAGCCCTCGCCCGCCGCCAGCACCACAGAACCGCTCTGCAAGCCGCGCAGCGCCTGCAGCGAATCGAGCAACACTTCCTGCTGCGACAGGCGCTGACGGTAGTAATGCAGCACCCGATCGCCCGCCTCCGTGGGCTTGACCCCACGCCGATGCCGTTCCAGCAGCGGGCTACCGAGTTCCTGTTCGAGCTGGGCGATCTGCCGGCTGACCGCCGACGGCGCCACGTCCAGGTAATCGGCGGCGGCGCGCACGCTGCCCAGCTTGACGGCCTCGAAGAAGTAAAGAATGCGGCGATCCTGGACCACGCTCATAAGGCTCCTGTGTGTTGCGCTAAAGGCAACAGAATTTCATTTCAGTGATTATTGCTGCGATCACAGAGGGCTGTCCATACTCGACCCATCAGCCCAGGGCGACGTCGGCAGCGCTTGCACACCGGCCCGACGGGGTTGCTTCACCCAATGCGGGCACATATTCGAGGATGAGTATCTCCATGACTTTGAAAGTAGGTGTGATCGGGCTTGGCAACATGGGCCGTGGCATGGCCGCGACCCTGGCGGGGAAAGGCTTTGACGTGAGTGGTTTCGACCTGTCGGGCGCAGCCCTGGCCCAGGCGGAAAACCTCGGGGTGAAATCGGTCGGCGTATGCGCCGAGCTGATCCCGGCGGTCGATGTGCTGATCCTGTCGCTGCCTAAAGCGGAACACGTCGAAGCCGTGTGCCTGGGTTATGACGGCATCCTCGAGCTGGGCCGTGCCGGCCTGGTGGTGATCGACACCACCACTTCTACCCCCGAGACCAGCCGCAAGGTGGCCGCGGCCCTGCGCGAGCAGCGCATCGGTTTTATCGACGCACCGGTCTCCGGCGGCCCCAAAGGCGCTGCCACTGGCACCATGTCGATGGTGATCGGGGCCGAACCTGGCGACCTCGCCAAGGCCACGCCGGTGCTTGAAGCCATGAGCGGCACACGCGTGCATATCGGCAGTGTCGGCGCCGGCAACGTTGCCAAGATCGCCAACAACATGCTCGCCGCCGCGCACCTGATCAGCACCGCCGAAGCCGTCAGCATGGCGGCCAAGGCCGGCGTCGATCCCGAGAAACTGCTGCAAGGCCTGAACGCCGGCTCCGGCCGTAGCGGCGCCAGCCAGGTGATGTTCCCGACCTGGGTACTGAACAAGGCCTATGACTCAGGCTTCACCATGGGCCTGATGCGCAAGGACGTCGGCTTGGCCAGCGACCTGACCGCCAGCCTGGACCTTGACCTGCCACTGTCGCGCCTGGTCGCGCAACTGTGGCAACAGAGCAGCCAGACCCTGCCTGATTCCGACGATTTCTGCTGCATCGTGCAGCGCACCGACAACGCTTTGTTTGGCCGTGGGGAATAACCGATGAGCACTGAAACAATCAGCCAACTGATGCGCCCGTTCTGGGGCGATCGGCAAGTGATCGCCAGCTACGTGGGCGGTGAGTTCATCGAAGGTCATGGCCAAGCGGTAGAGGTGCGCAACGCCCACGACGATAGCCTCATGCTGAGCTTCCCTGACGCTGACGAGGCCTTGGTAGCGCAGGCAGACAGCGCCGCCAAGGCCGCCCAGCAACAATGGTGGGGCATGACCGGCCAGGCGCGCGGGCGCGCCATGTACCAGATCGGCGCACTGATTCGCCAACACGCCGACAACCTGGCACTGATCGAATCGCTGACCGCCAACAAGCCGATACGCGACGCCAAGGTCGAAGTGGCCAAAGTCGCCGAGATGTTCGAATACTACGCCGGCTGGGCCGACAAGCTGCATGGCGAAGTGATCCCGGTGCCAACCTCGCACCTCAACTACGTGACCTACGAACCACTGGGCACCGTGCTGCAGATCACCCCGTGGAACGCACCGATCTTCACCTGCGGCTGGCAGATCGCCCCGGCGATTGCCGCCGGTAACGCAGTCATCCTCAAGCCATCGGAACTGACCCCGCTGTCCTCGCTGGTGGTCGCAGTGCTGATCGAACGTGCTGGCGTGCCCAAGGGCCTGGTCAACGTGGTGGCCGGCTACGGCCACAGCATCGGCCAGCAATTGATCGCCAAGGCCGATATTCGCAAGGTGGTGTTCGTCGGCTCGCCTGCTACTGGCCGCCACATCGCCGTCGCGGCGGCGCAGCGCTGCATCCCTGCGGTACTGGAGTTGGGCGGCAAGTCGGCCAATATCGTCTTCGCCGACGCTGACCTTGAGGTCGCCCTGCGCGGCGCCCAGGCGGCGATTTTCTCCGGTGCCGGGCAAAGCTGCGTATCTGGGTCGCGCCTGCTGGTACAAGCGTCGATCTTCGACAAGTTCACCCAGGCCCTGGCCAAGGCGGCCCAGCAGTTCACCGTTGGCGACCCGAGCGACCCACACACCCAGATCGGCCCGATCAACAACGCCAAGCAGTACAACCATGTGAAAAACATGGTCGAACGTGCCTTGGAAGATGGCGCCCGCCTGGTTGGCGAAGGCGCCGAGCCGATCCCGGCCAAGCCTGGCTACTACATCAACCCGACCGTACTGGCGGGCAACAACGCGCTGTACTGCGCCCAGGAAGAAATCTTCGGCCCGGTGGTGGTTGCCATCCCGTTCGAAGACGAAGCCGATGCCATTCGCATCGCCAACGACAGCCGCTTCGGCTTGGCCGGTGGTGTCTGGACCCGCGACGTAGGCCGTGCCCACCGCGTGGCCAAACAGGTGCGCGCCGGTACCTTCTGGATCAACGGCTACAAGACCATCCATGTCAGCTCGCCCTTTGGCGGCTACGGTGAAAGCGGTTATGGCCGCTCTTCGGGCCTGGACGCGCTGCGCGAGTACAGCGAAGTGAAAAGCGTCTGGGTGGAAACCGCTGCGGTTCCCGCCGCAAGCTTTGGCTACGGCGCGAGCCTGGAGTAACTAACATGAGCATTTCAGCCAACTTGATCAAAGACGCCACCAGCTGGCGGCGTCAGTTCCACTCGGCGCCGGAGCTGGGCTTTCAGGAAGTGCAGACCAGCGACAAGGTCGCCGAGCTGTTGACCAGCTTCGGCATCGAGGTGCATCGCGGCCTGGGCGGTACCGGCGTGGTCGGTACCCTGCGCAACGGCGAAGGCCCCAGTATCGGCATCCGCGCCGATATGGACGCGCTGCCGATCCAGGAGCTGGGCCAGTGCAGCCACAGCTCCAACCACAAAGGTTGTATGCATGCCTGTGGCCACGATGGGCACACGGCGATCCTGCTGGCCACGGCACGCCACCTGAGCGAAACGCGCAACTTCAGCGGCACCGTGTATTTCGTGTTCCAGCCGGCCGAAGAAAACCTCGGTGGCGCGCAGAAGATGATCGAGGACGGCTTGTTCGAGCGGTTCCCGATGCAGTCGATCTACGGCCTGCACAACTGGCCAGGCGTCCCGGCCGGCAAGGTGCTGGTCAATCCCGGGCCGATGATGGCTTCGCTGGATACCTTCGAGATCACCCTGACCGGCAAAGGCTCCCACGCCGCCATGCCCGACCGCGGCTTTGACCCGATCGTCGCCGCCGCAGAGCTGATCCTGGGCTTGCAGACCATCACCTCGCGGCGCCTGTCGCCACTGGACAGCGCGGTGATCAGCGTGACCCAGGTCAATGCCGGCGAAGCGATCAACGTCATCCCCGAGACCGCCACCCTGCGCGGCACCGTGCGCTGCCTGCAAACGCCGGTACGCGAGAAGGTACAGCAGCTGATTGGCGAGTTCGTCGCACAGATGCCGAGCGCCTTCGGCGTCCACGGCGCGCTGACCTACAATGTCGGCTACCCGGTGACTGAAAACCACGTGCAGCAGGCGCAGATCATCAGCCAGGCCGCGCAGTTGGCGCTGGGTGAAGACAAGGTGCAGTTCGGCTGCCAACCGTCGATGGCCTCGGAAGACTTCGCCTTCATGCTCCAAGCGTGCCCGGGTGCCTATATCTGGATGGGGGTGGACGGCGAGCAGCCATCGGCGGCCCTGCATAACCCGTACTACGATTTCAACGATCAGGTCATCGAGCCAGGCGTTGCCGTGTGGACCGCTTTGGTCGAACAGAACCTGCCGGCTCGCTGAGCCTTCTGCATCAGGGCATGCGGCGCATGCCCTGATGACATCTTCACTATCCCTCCTTGAAGCAACCGAAATTGCTGCGTAGATGCCTGTGCTTTTCGCAGCGTCGGCTGGACCTGCGCGTACTCAGATCAAGAGCCAGCAAATCACCGAGATCTGGCGCAAGCTAAAGCCAACTTTTGATTGTCTATTTAGTGTTGCTTGACCCGGCCTCTTCGCGGGCAAGCCCGCTCCCACAGGTAGCGCGCTGGCTTCGAGGTCAACGGGGTGCCTGTGGGAGCGGGCTTGCCCGCGAAGAGGCCGGTTAAGACACCACAAAACCTAGCGCTGAGCATCGTGTGGAGAACGCTTCAGTGCAGGCAGGATTCAATGATTGGCTTGCCCATAATCATAGATCTCACACAGGTACCGCTGCGCCCCTGAAAACGGCGCTATCCCTGTGGGAGCGGGCTTGCCCGCGAAGAGGCCAGAACATCCACCCTCACACTTTCAACAGATAACACCAGCCCAGGCGCCGCCACCCACTGCGCGACTTCAGCAGGGAAAGCGTGGCAACCTTCTAACCATTAACACGCAACACTTCTGGCCGCAGACCTTGGTATCGAGCATCGCCAGCAATTGGCAAATGGCAGATAGCAAAACGGCCGACAAAAGTCGGCCGTTAAGGTAGCCCGCGCACGTGGGCTAGCGGTTAACGCGCTGTCAGTGGAAGAACTCAGCAATCAGCACCGCGCCAATGAAGGTGCCGAAGTTGGCCAGGAACGATACCAGCACAATGCGCCAGCCCAGGCGGCGGAACGCTGGCAGGTCCTTGGCAATCGACAGACCGGCGAACGTCAGCATCGGCGTGATCACCGCCAGCATGTTGATCGAGTTGGTCAGGCGGGTCACTTCAGCGGCCCATGGGCACAGCGGCGAAGTCAGGAACATGGCAACCACCGAGACCGTGCACACCGCGGGGATTTTCCGGCCCAGCAGGCTGCACAGCATTTCACCGGCAAACACGGCACCGATCATGATCGCCATGCCGGCGAAAGCTTCTGGCGACAACACCTGGTAGCCGACGTAGTTGGCGATCAGCGCCAGGGCACCTGCGGCAAACCAGGCGCTGACGCGACCGACCCAGCCCAGCTCGTGGCTTTCCAGCGACACGTCGCTGCTGCTTGGACCCTGGTCGATCACCGAGGCCTTGGTGGTGCGGCCGATCAGCGGCTCCAGCACACGGTAGCCCCACACCGCCAGCGGCAGCGAGATGAACAGGGTGAAGTAGGTGCCCAAGGTGGTGGTGATCAGGTTGGCAGCGGCGGCCAGGGCCATGACTTCCTTGGCCACTTCCGGCGTTTGCTGGGCGGCGATGGCACCTGCCGCGGCAGCCATCATGCTGCCCGAACCGATGCCCGAACCCATGGCCAGCGAATTGGGGTGGAAGATCCCCAGGCTGGTGATGAAGCCGGCAACGATAGCGATGAACAGCGCGCCGAACAGGGTACCGGTGAGGTACTCGGCCAGCACGCCACGGCCCTCTGGGGAGTCCATGCCGTAGCGCTCGCCGATGATGGCCAAGCTTGGCTCGCGGCCGACCGAGAAGGTCGCGCCCACTGCTTCACGCTTGATCCCCAGCAGCAACGCGACCGGCAACCCGAGAATCACCGTGCCGACGAAGTGGCCAAATTCCTGAAACACCAGCGCCCAGCCCGAGGCGAATACCACCGGCAGCGAACCGCCGACGACCAGGCCGAGTTTGGCGATGAACACCAGCAGTGCAGGCTGCAAGATGGAGGCAGCGCGCACTTGCGCACCGGTGTCGACGCCGATGGTGCCTGGCATGCGTCGGCTCATGATGCCGATACCGGCGCCGATCAGCAGCGCCCAGACCATCGGCAACAACACCACTTTGCCGGGCCCCAGGGGAATACTGATAGCGCCGATCAGTTCAGCCGCGATCAAGATGATCGCGGCCCAGATGTACAGCTTGACCGTGGCGGAAGTCGCGCTGTTTTCGCGCATGGCGAGTGTGTCGGTGTGTTGCATGTGAGTCCCCTTGCCTGCTGAGCCCCCGGCGACGGCGGCCCAATAGTTGTGTTGTTGTCAGGGAGCACCTTTCGGTGCCCAGGGCAGATCGCAAATCCATGGCAGGCATGGAGGTTGGTTGCTGACGAGCACTTTGTTTTTATCCGACTGTCCGCAGCGATCCCCAGTAAAACCGGGGGCCGCACCGCTGCGAGCGGTACGCAGCCAGTATGGCCAGCAGGTGAACCCACTCCAATATTCTGAAATGCATTTGTTGTTGCCTAAATCAGAACACACAACACTCGTTTATCGCAGGGCAGCTTCCTTCACACCGGCAACTCGGTGGTCAGCTTGATCTTCTCCATGGGCACCTCGGTCTTGACGTTCTGCACCACGCTCAAGCTGGTCAGGTGGGCGATCTGGAACCTGCGATAGGCCTCCAGATCCGCCGCCACTACCCGCAGCAGCAGATCGCAGTCACCGGCCATTACATGGCACTCGACCACTTCCGGCAGTTGCCGCACGGCTTCGACGAACTCATCAGTGGTCTCCTGATCCTGGCGCTTGAGCCAGACGCGGACGAACAAGGTCAGGCCCAGCGCTACCTTGGCCGGGTCCACCAGCGCCACATAGCGCTCGATTACCCCCGCCTCTTCCAGCAAACGCACCCGCCGCAGGCACGGCGAGGCGGAGAGGCCGACTTGTTTGGCCAGTTCCTGGTTTTGCAACCTGCCGTCGCGTTGCAGCGCGCGCAGGATGCGTCGATCGATGGCGTCGAGCTTGATTGACATATAAAACCCATGAATACGATTTAGTGGTAGCAGCTGCCAAATACTCACGTTCTAGGCACTACTACGCAACCCGATTTCAGTGATTCATTGGAATAATTTTCCTCCCTTGGAGGTGACCATGAATACCCTTGAATCCGTACTGAACGATCCCCCCGCAAGTACGCCGCACAGCGAACTGCGCCGTGGTGCGCTGGCTGCCCTGCCCGTCCTGCTGGGTTTCATACCCCTGGCGCTGGTGCTCGGCGCGCAAGCTTCGCAGCATCAGCTCAAGGCCGGCGAAGTGGCGCTGATGACCGGGCTCAATTTCGGCGGTGGCTCAGAGTTCGCCGCCATTGAGCTGTGGACGTCGCCGCCAGCGCTGCTGGTGATTGTCGCCATGACCCTGCTGGTCAACAGCCGCCACCTGCTGATGGGCGCGACCTTGGCGCCACACCTGCGTCACCTGCCCCTGAAGAAGGCGCTCGGCGCGCTGTTCTTCATGTGCGACGAGAGCTGGGCAATGGGCTTGGCCGACGCCCGCCAGCGCGGCGGCTTCAGCCTGCCTTACTTCATGGGCGTGTCGCTGTGCCTGTGGACCACCTGGGTCAGTTTCAGCACCCTCGGCGTACTGCTCGGGCCGCTGCTGGGTGACCTGCACAGCTACGGCTTGGACATGGCCTTCGCGGCGATCTTCCTGGTGCTGCTCAAGGGCATGTGGAAAGGCGTACACGCCGCCCTGCCCTGGTTGTTCAGCCTGATCACGGCGGGGCTGTTCTTCCTGATGATTCCCGGCGGCTGGTATGTGCTCGCGGGCACCCTGGCGGGTTTGCTCAGCGCCTACTTGTGGGCCAAGCCATGATCGACATGACCACCTTGGTGACCATCCTGGGCATGGCCGTGGTGACCTACCTGACCCGCGCACTGGGCTTTGTGCTGTTGCGCAAGCGCACCTTGGGGCCGCAACTGAGCCAGGTGCTCAACGCCGCTCCCGGCTGCGTGCTGATCGCCGTGATCGCGCCCAAATTCGTCTCTGGCCACCCAGCGGACCTGATTGCCCTGGCCCTCACCGGCTACGCCGCTTCACGGTATTCGATCCTGCCGGTGGTGCTGTTCGCCATCGTCGTGACCGCTGCGTTGCGGGCGGCGCTGCCTACCTGAGCAGGTGAGTTGGCTCGCGTGCCAAAACAACCAGGGGATACTCCTCTGGTCAGCGCAACCGGGGCGGCTGCAGCGCCCCGAGCCGTTGCGCACAGTTTGGTCTGCGGCAGCTAGATGTAAAACCTCATGACGGGAAGCCCAAGCCTGAGGAAAGGTCGCTATCCCCTGTTCTGGGCGTTGCATTGGGTACGTCCTTGGCTGTGGCTTCTCTGACGGTCTCCTGGACAGCCTCCTTGGCTTGAGCACCCTTGGCCTTCAAGGTCTCGGTCAAGCGGTCACTGCTGGCGCCAAATAACTGATCCTCTTTTCGCGTGCCGGGTAGCGCCGCTCCCAATGCTGCCCCCAGCGCGATCCCTAGCGCGGCCAGGACCAACGGCTGTTCCTTGAGCAGATGATCGAATTGCCCCTTCAAGGCCGTGGCCTGGTCGCCGAGCTGATGTGCGCTACCGCGCAGACTGTCTGCCGAATCCTGCATCGAGTCGCGCGCGTCTTGGCCCAGTTCGCCGACCCGGTCACGCAGATCATGGGCCTTGCTACGCATGCTGTGGCTGGCATCGTGCAAGGCCTCGCCTGCGTGGGCAAAGGCGCCTTTTACACTGTCGACCGCCTCGCCGAGCTTCTCGCCCAATCCAGGTCCGCTCTGTGCAGGGCCGGGGTTGAACGGGCGATTCTGATTAACGCCTAGCCAAGCCAGCCCTAGGACCGTAAGGGCGGTTGGCACCGGGTTGTTCTTCAGCGTGGTGCCCAGGTTATGGAAAAATTCCCCGCCATTGCCCTTGCTGTAGGCAAGCACCTGATCCATCAGTTGCCCGGGGCTCAGACGCTGCTCCAAGGCATCGACCAGATCGCTGATGTGTTCGCGCTTGGCATTGATTTCCTGCTCAAGCACGTCAGGGTCTTTTTGCGTGTCCTGTTCGAATGAGCTACTCATGGCAGTTTCCTCTTCAACGCATCCTTGTCCTGCTGCATGGCATGCAGCGTGCGATCAGGTGTCAGCTGCGAAGGCTCGAACTGTTTCTTGCCCGATTGCAGCATGATGAAGCCGATAATCACGGTCACGGCGCCGACGATGAGCGCCGCCAGCCAAGGCTCTACCACCATGGCCAGGGCATACACTGCGGCCAGCAGCAGGATGATCAGCCCTGCCAATAACACCATCGCACCTGCAGCGACCGCCGCAGTGCCGGCCTTCAAGGTACTGAGGTTGTGCTGCAACTCCGCCTTGGCCAGGGCCAGTTCCTTGCTGAACAGCTCGGGGACTTCGCGCATCAGCTGGCGCAGCAAGCCGCCTACGCCGACCGGATCGTCAGCGGGGGTGTGCAACCCTGGGGTCGCCTGTAGAGGGTCCTTGTTCATCATTCACCTCCTTTGAGCGGATCACGCTCCAGTGGTCCGCCGCTCACCGGCGTACCGGCGCCCATCCCGACTGGATCGACTGGGGTATAGGGTTTGTGGGTAGACACATCGCTGGCGCGGTCCGGGTGCGCAGCCGTGCTTTGATAGGGCTCGCTGGCACCATAGGCGGGAGTCGGCGCAGCGTTGGTTGTGGCAGGGTTGGCGCTGGCCCGGAGAAACCGCGACAAGGCAAAGCCGATCGCCACGCTGCCGGCGAGAAACAGCGCCGGATTATCCCGCGCCAACCGAGACCCTCGGTGCAGCAGGTCTTCGGCGCTCTCATGACGGATTTGTTCGGCGAAACTGCCAATGCACTCGGCGGCCTGACCCAAGTACTGGGAGAGCCCCAGGCTATCACCGCCTTGCAACGCCGACGCTGCCGAGCGTGCACCTTGCTTGAGTGAGTCGAGCTGGTCAGCGGCGGTGTCGCGGTAGTGCTCGAACTGCTCATTGCCTTGAGTCTTCGCCTCATTGAGCAGGGCCCCTGCTTCATCGGTAATGGCGTGCAGGTGATCCTGGGTGCTGCTCGGCGGTGCAGCCGAGCCTTGATCGCGTTCCATGGTCATGTCCCTCGCAAATGATCAGCCGGCGGCTGCCGGATGAAGTGCCTTCATTCGGGGGACGCAGCGCTGGTTCATGGAGTTCAGTCAGAGTGATCGGTAACCCTTAGCCCCAGCGCTAAGGGCTTGCGCGGGGTTTACTGGCGAGCAATACACTGGGTAGATACGCGGTTGCCGATACGCGGTTGCCGTCGATTGGCGTGAACCAAATCAGGGCGGCTACCGTCCACCGCTAAACAACCGGCGAGTACCTCAGATGCCTAAAGACACCGTCGTGGCCGCACTCGACTACCTCAGGCATAACGCGCTGCTATTGACCACGGCCGAATCCTGTACGGCCGGCTTCATGGTGGCCCTGCTGGCCGAGATTCCCGGGACCGGCGAAGTGCTCGAGAGCGGCTATGTGGTGTATTCGCCCAGCGCCAAGCAACGCCTGCTGGGGGTCAGCCCACAAACCATCGAGCGCTACGGACTGACCAGCGAAGCCGTTGCCTGGGAGATGGCGATCGGTGCCTTGAAAGACAGCACTGCCAATGTCGCTATCGCCACCACAGGGGTAGCCGGCCCGGAGCCTGAAGCCGGCATAGCGCCGGGAACGCTGTGTTTCGCTTGGGCATTTGCCGGTGAGCCGTTCGCAGTGTTCACCCGCAGCCGGCGTTTTTTCGGTGAGCGTGCCGAGGTGATGCACCAGGGGGCGGTGTTTGGTCTGACCCAATTGGCCCACTATCACCAACGCTGGCTGCGCGGCGAGCGCGCGTGAGGGCGTGGCAATGGACAACGATGAGCTCGTTTGCCGCCGACATGTGCGTGACACAACGCCAACCGTCAATGCTATTGAACGCTGTCGCTCAGTGCGGACTCCATCGAAGGTAATGCCTATTATCCCGCCTGCGATGAGGTCTTCGAATGAACGCTATCGAATTGCTGACGCAAGATCACAAGCTCGTGAAAAAGCTCCTGGAGGAGCTATCTACCACTACCGAGCGCGCGGTCAAGAAGCGCGGCGAACTGCTCCTACGCATCGAGCAGGAGCTGCAGATCCATACCGCGCTTGAAGAGCAGATTCTTTATCCGGCCATCAAGCAAGCCGGCGGCAGAGAAGAAGAGAAGTTGTATTACGAGGCCAAGGAAGAACACCGCACCGTCGATTCACTGGTACTTCCCGACCTGCTCCACACCGCCACCGACACCGTCGAGTTTGCTGGCCGGGTGAAGGTCATGAAGGAGCTGCTGGAGCACCACATCGAGGAAGAAGAGAGCGAGCTTTTCCCAACCGCGAAAAAGCTACTGGGCAAAGATGCATTGGAGAGCATGGGCCAGGCGATGCTGGCGCAGAAAAAGTTGCTCAAGAACGAGCAACGCGCAGCTTGAGCGAGGTGTGTTCAGGCTGTGCGTGCGCCTGTTGCTCACGCCAACTCACCAGCCTGCATCGATCCATTTCGTCCGCGCCCCTGAGAAGTAGGTCGTGCTAGCCGTTCGGACACTTCATGCGCAGCTGCCTGTCATCAAGCAATTGATAGCAGGCAGCCAACGCGCGCAGTCGTGACCCGTTGTGTGCTGAGTGCGATGCGCAGAAGACGTTCATTGGGACAGGCCCTCAGACTCAGCTCATGCCTAAACCCTACTCAGCAGCAATGCCCGTCAACAACGGCAGGCCAGTGATGCCCAGAAGCTGGCGCAACGCATCGAGACGGCGCGAATAGGCTGCCTCGTTGCCATAGATAAGCTCGACGTGAAGGCTGTCGATCAGCGCCAGGTAAGCCTCGGCGAGCAAGTGGACATGCTCTGGAGCGAGCGCTGGATAGCTGGACTCAAGCGACGCCTGGAACCGTTCTCGAATACCGGCAAGGTAATCCTCGAAGCCTGACTTCACCTGCTGCTCGATGGCTGGCGGTGGGTAGAACGCCGCCCGCAGCAGAAACCGCAAGGCGCCGCTTTCGGTGTAGCGGCGTTGAAGATTGACGATGTAGCGCTCACCGGCTGCTTGGCCGGTTATCTCTGTTGAGAACTGGCCGTCCACATAGTCCCGTTCGCTTTGCAAGGCAAGATTCAACACAGCGGTGTACAGCTCATCCTTGCCGGTGAAATGAGCGTACAGCGAGGCTTTCTTGATCCCGGCGCTGCCGGCGATATCGTTTAGCGACGCCGCGTCGTAACCACGATCAGCGAAATGCTGCAAGGCGTGCTGAACGATTCGCTCAGCTGCCGCAGATAGGGTATTAGACGTCATAAGTTGCTCTATTCAGTGGCCAGCGAGGCTGAAGGTAGCATCGCCACCTTTAGGAAGACTCAACCAGGTCAGCAGGCAAACCATCAATGCGCTGAGGCTGAGCAACGCCGTCCAGGCGATGGCTCCATGCCCCAGCACCATTGCCGATATGGGCGTGGCGCTCGATGAGATGGACAGCTGACAGGCACCTAGCAGAGCCGCTGTCGATCCCAGGGCACGCTCCTGAGAAGCCATGACCAGCGACATCAACGTCGACTCGGCAATGCCCAAGCCGAACAATGCCAATGCCATACCCGCGGCGATACCGGGCAGCCCGACCTGCGTGGTGGTGGCCGCTAACGTCGCGAGCGCGCCCAGCGCTATGCAGCCTACGCCGATCCAGGTCAGGCGATTGAGTCCTAGCCTGGTGACTAGCCTGCCAGCGATCATCGCGCCACACAGAATCGCGATACCTGTCACGCCGAACAGGATACCGAAGGCTTGCGGCGTCAGTCCGTAGAATTGCTGGTACACCAGCGTCGCGCCGCCGATATAGGCAAAAAGGAAAAAGAACACCCCAGCGACCGCCAGCGTCGGCAGCAGGAAGCGCCGGTCACGGCCTATAGTCAGGTAGGTACGGCACACAGCTCCCAGGCGCAGCGGCTCACGCTTGTCGGCTGCCAGTGTCTCGGGGAGGTTCAGCCAGCTGTTGATCAACACAGCAACGCCAAAGATTGCCAGTGTGAGCATGACTGCCCGCCAGCCAAAATACGCGTCTATCAAACCGCCCAACGCCGGGGCCAGGATGGGCGCTACGCCTTCAATGGTCATCAACAGCGCAAACAGCTTGGTCGCCGTTGCACCGCGGCTGACATCCCGCACAGTACTCATGATCACCACAAGCGTCAGCGCGCTGCCCAAGCCTTGCACAAATCGCAAAGCAATCAAGGTCGCAAGGGTTGGCGCCAACGCCGCGCCCAGGGAACACAGAATAAATACCACCAGCCCGACCAACAGCGGCCGACGCCGCCCATAGGCGTCCACCACTGGCCCGAACAACAACTGCCCTGCGCCCATGGCCAACAGGAAAAACGTCAAGGTGAGCTGCACGCTGGCAAAACTGGCGTCGTAGTCCCGAGCGATTTCTGGAAGGCTCGAAAGGTACATGTCGATTGCGCTAGGGCCCAAGGCGCCGATCACGCCTAAGCCAATTGCTAACTTCAATGGCACCCGCTGTTGCGACTTGGTGTTCATATCTCGATCTCGATAACCCAACAACCTACCGGTCGGTAGGTGGCGAGCAATCTTAGGTTTTGTCTTGGCAGGCGTCAATTGCATTGGTGAACCTGAAAGCAGGAGCCAAGAGAACGGCATGAGCGCTTGCAGCTTGCAATTGATCCTGCCCCTCGCGACAATGCGATCCATTAGCATTTAGATTATGGACTGGCCCTATGTCAGCGCTCGATCACGCAGCTCTGCACCAGCTGTACAGTGAAAACAACGGTTGGTTGAAGGGCTGGCTGCGTGCGCGGCTGGGGAATGCGGCCGATGCCTCGGACCTTGCCCACGACACCTTCCTGCGCGTGATGACCGCCCGCAGCGAACTGCCGATCCGCGAACCGCGCAGTTATCTGAGCGCCATTGCACGCTCGCTGTTGATCGACAAGGTCCGCCGCAGGACCATCGAGCAGGCCTACCTGCAAGCGTTGGCGCTGCGCCCGGAACCGGTCGAGGTGTCGCCAGAAATACGCCTGTCGATCATAGAGATGCTGGTTTCGATCGATGCCCTGCTCGACGAACTCGGCACCAGGACGCGGGATATTTTTCTTGCCGTACAACTGGAGGGGCTGACCTACGCGGCAGTTGCCGAGCGTTACGGGGTGTCGGTCACCACCGTGAAAAACCACCTGATCCGGGCCATGACACGCTGCTTGCTGGCCATCGAGAGCTGAGGGCCCAAGCGGTGGATTTGAAGACTCTGGAAGCTGCGGCCACCTGGTATGTGCAGCTCAACGACGGCAGCGTCTGCCCGGCACGTACCCAGGCTTGGCAGCACTGGCTGGCCGCCAGCCCGCAGCACGCCGAAGCCTGGACGCGGGTCGAGAAACTCCAGCAACAATGGGCCAGGGTGCCTCGCCAGGCGGCACTGTCGAGCCTTGGCGCGGCCCAGGCCCAGCGGCGCGACGTGCTGAAACTACTTGGCATGCTGCTGGCGGTGGGTGGCGGTAGCTGGATGCTGGCCGAGCAGGCGCCGTATCGGGCCATGCTCGCCGAGCAACGCACCGGCAGCCGTGAACGGCGCTCGCTGCAACTGGCGGATGGCTCGCAACTGCAGCTCAATGTCGACACCGCGCTGGATGTGCGCTACGACGCTCAGCTGCGGGCGATCGAGCTGTATCGTGGGGAAATCCTGGTGAACGCCGCAATCGATCCTCAGCAACGCCCGCTGGTGGTGCACACCGATGATGGCAGCGTGCAAACCATGGGCGGTGAGTTCAGCCTGCGCACACTGTCCGGGCAGACGCGTGTCGGCGTGCTGCAAGCTGCAGTGGACGTACGCCCACAGCACCACGTCGATCGCCTGCTATCGCTGCAAGCCGGACAGCAGGTCAGCTTCGCCCGGGATAGCATCGACAGCGTGCGCGCCCTCCCCCCGGACTCGACCGCCTGGCAGCAGGGCATGTTGAGCGTGAATGACTGGCGGCTGGGCGAGTTCATCGAGGAGCTAGGGCGCTACCGGCCTGGAATCCTGCGCTGCGCCCCCTCGATACGCGCCTTGAGCATTTCTGGATCATTCAGCATCGACGATACCAATATTGCCCTGGCCAACCTGAATAAAACCCTGCCCGTTCGCGTGCGCTACCTGAGCCAGTACTGGGTCAGCGTCGAACCGGCATGAGCGCACATGAAAAAAATCCATTGGTAACCTTGCTGATTTCGATTCTCGTCCGTCCATGACACAAGCCGCGACGACAGCGACTTTCTGCCATGACAGCAAGGATCAACCCATGCCCCATTCGTACCCTCCTCGCCCCGCGACCAAACTGAGCCAGGCTGCTCGCCTGGTCATGCTCGGCATTTCCCTGGCCAGTGCACCAGGCTTGATGCTGCTGCCTACCTTGGCCCACGCGCAGAGCCAGGCCCACTACCATATTGCGCCAGGCCCACTGGCTAACGCGGTGGTGCAATTCGGCGTACAAGCAGGTGTGACCATTTCTTTTGACACCGAACAGGCGCGCCACCTGAGCACACCTGGCCTGGAGGGCACCTACAGCCTGGAGGAAGGCCTGGCTCGCTTGCTCGCCAACAGCGGCTTGCAGGCGCAGCGCCAAGGCAATGGCGGTTATGTATTGATCCCCCGCGAAAACGGCTCGGCAATGGAGCTGGGGCCGTTGAACATCGATGCCAACCGGCTGGTGGCAACCAGTGAAGGCAGCCACTCCTATACCGCGCGCGCAGTGACCATCGGCAAAGGCGTGCATACGCTTAGGGAAACACCGCAATCGGTCACCGTGATGACCCGCAAGATGCTCGATGACCAGAACCTCAACACCCTTGAGCAGGTCTTGGACAAGACCCCGGGCATCACCGTCTACGACTCCCCCATGGGTGGCAAGTATTTCTATTCGCGCGGGTTCAACCTCGACGGCCAATACCAGTACGACGGCGTACCGCTGGATGTGGGTGGCAACTATGTGCAGGCCAACAGCTTTTCCAGTGACATGGCGTTTTATGACCGCGTCGAGATTCTCAAGGGCGCAGCCGGCATGATGAAAGGCTCCGGCTCTTCGGCAGGCGGGGTCAATTTCGTGCGCAAACGCGGCCAGGACAAAGCTACCACCACCCTGACCCTGTCCGCCGGCAGCTGGGACAACTACCGTGGCCAGATCGACGTGGGCGGCCCGCTGAACGAGTCGGGAACCGTGCGTGGCCGCGCCGTGGCGACACTGCAAGATCGCCAATACTTCTACGACAATGCCGACCGCCAGGACCAGGTTGTCTATGGCGCCATCGACTGGGACGTGACCCCGGACACCACCCTGGGCTTTGGCCTGGCCTACGAAGATGTCAACGCTTCGCCTTGCTACCATGGCTTGCCGCGCCGCGCCGATGGCAGCGATCTGAAGCTGTCGCGCTCCACGTGCCTGGGCGCCAGCTGGAACGACCTGCAGAGCCAGCGCGTCACCGCCTTTGCCGACCTCAAGCACCGCTTCAACGATGACTGGTCGCTGAACTTCGCCTCGGTCTATACCCACAACGACCAGGACATCGAGTACGGCTACTCCGAGGGCGCGGTGCCGCTCGCAGCCAGCAGCGCCGCGATCGATCGCTACGCCGGCAGGTTCGACTACGACCAGAGCGACTACGGCTTCGATACCTACATCGACGGTAAATTCGAGGCGTTTGGCCTTGAGCACGAACTGATCGTGGTCGCCAACGCCAGCCGCCAGAAAACCCATGATTACTTTGCGCTGATGTCCCTGCCTGGTAGCCAAAACCCCTTTGACCCCTCTGCCGACTTCCCCCACCCGTCCAAAGAGGATTACCTGGTCAGCCCCACTCGGGGTGGCTTCGAGCCGACCGACTCCACCACGACCCAGTACGGCACCTACGCCAACCTGCGCCTGAAGCTGGCCGAGCCGCTAACCCTGGTGCTCGGCGCGCGAGTGAGCTGGTACCGCAACAAAAGCGACTCCTACACCCAGGCCTGGGATTACTGGGTACATAATCGCAGCCAGGAAAACGGCCAAGTCACACCGTTCGCCGCCGTGCTCTATGACTTGAACGATCAATGGACCGCCTATGCCAGCTACGCCGACATCTTCCAGCCGCAAAGCAACCTGGTGAATGCCCAAGGCCAGGCGTTGCAACCCAAGACCGGCGCCAACTATGAGCTCGGTATCAAGGGCGAGCTGTTCGAAGGTGCCCTGAACACGTCGTTCAACCTGTTCCGTACCATTGAGGAGCACCGCGCTGAGACCGACTTCGTCGCCACTTGCCGGGGCTCGGGTGATCAGTACTGCTACACCGACAGCGGCAAGGTCCGTGCGCAAGGTTTCGAAGCCGAGATCAGCGGCGCGCCCATCGAGCGCCTGCAGGTGTTGGCAGGGTACACCTACACCCAGACCAAATACCTGAAGACCATCAACGACACGGACCCGACCGAGCTAACCTTCACATCCAGCTTCATTCCGCGGCACATGCTCAAGGTCTGGGCTGACTACCAGCTCGACGGACAACTGGAGCGTTGGACCCTGGGTGGCGGTGTTTCCAGCCAGAGCGAAAACTTCCGCCGCCAGGGCAACATCCGTATCGAACAGCCCGGCTACACCCTCTGGAGCGGCCGCGTGCAGTACCGCATCGACGACAACTGGAGCGTGGCACTCAACGGCAACAACCTGCTGGACAAGAAATACTACGCCACCGTCGGCGCAACGGGCTGGGGCAATTATTACGGCGAGCCACGCAACTTCATGCTCACCCTCAAAGGGACCTTCTGAGGTTTAAGCCACTCACCGCAATCTGTCAGTGCCCGCTCCCGTGCTCGATAGTCGGCAACAGGAGCGGTGCGCTGGCATTGAACTGGGCCAGCGCATCGCCGCAGCACCTTGACGCCCCAACAAGCACTTAGTAAATTCACTACCCCCTTCTTTTTCGGCCACCTCTTCAGTGCACCGCCCAGGCGTTAATTCGCGAAGCGGGCATACACGATGCCGAGTCCCCCACGGTCGCCAGGCACTGGCGCACCACGCTTCCGACATCCAGTGAATGAGGATGATTGCATGATCATTCGTCAGGCTAATGCTGCGGACCATCCGCTGCTGCTTAGCATTTGGCTGCGCGCTGTGCGCGCAACCCACCATTTTTTGCAAGCGTCCGACATAGACGCCCTGCTCCCACAGCTGCGCGATATCTACCTACCGGCAGTCGAACTGTGGGTTGCGGTTGATAGCGAAGATTCGCCACAGGGCTTCATTGGGCTCAACCAAGGCCACGTGGAAATGCTCTTCATCGATCCGCATCTGCACGGTCAAGGTACCGGCCGTGCCCTGCTCGATTTTATGCGTGAGTCGCACAAAACACTGAGCGTCGATGTCAACGAGCAAAACCCGCAGGCAGTGGGTTTTTATCTGCATTACGGCTTCGTTCAAACCGGTCGCTCACCCCTCGATGGTGAAGGCCGGCCATTCCCGTTGCTGCACATGAAGCTGCCCGGTTGACGCCGTGACAGCCAATCGCCCCTAGCGTCACCCCTGCAAGCGACTGCTTGACGCACGCCTGCGGGCGCTCTGCGCGGGGCGGTTCATCGATTGCGCTGATTATTACTATCGAGCCGCCGGCCTAATGGGCTGAGAAGCCGGCTCCTATAATCGCCGTCAATTTTCTGCGTTTTCTCGCCTGTTGCAGGCGACCTTGCACCTTGGAACTCTACACAATGCCAAGCGTCAACCAGGCCTCTGAAGGCCTTCTGGAACATAATCAACAGAGCGTCAGCCAGCAGTGGCTGGCGATTCTCTCGGTCGCGGTGGGCGCCTTTGCCCTGGTCACCAGCGAGTTTCTCCCGGTGGGGGTGCTCAACGATGTCGCCAGCGACCTGGGCATCAGCGCCGGCCAAGCCGGCCTGATGGTTACCCTGCCCGGCATCATGGCCGCCCTCGCCGCGCCCTTGCTGTCGGTAGGCATTGGCGCGTTGGATCGGCGCTACCTGCTGATCGGCCTGACGTTGATCATGATCATCGCCAACGCGGTCGTGGCCTATGCCAGCGACTTCGGCCTGCTGCTGTTTGGCCGGGTACTACTGGGCATCAGCATCGGCGGTTTCTGGGCAACGGCAATTGCCCTTAGCGGCCGTTTGGCGCCCAAGGGGGTCGGCGTAGCCCAGGCCACTTCGATCATCATGGTCGGGGTGACCTTGGCCACCGTGCTGGGTGTGCCGGTGGGCACCTGGCTCAGTGGCTTGATGGGCTGGCGCATGACCTTCCTGGTCACCGCGTTGGTCGGTATACCGGTGCTGTTGGCGCAGATCTTCCTGCTGCCGCGGCTCAACCCCGACAAGGCGATCCGCATCAGTGACCTGCCAGCATTGTTCATCAACCCACAAGCGCGGGTTGGCTTGATCGCCGTGCTGCTGATTGGCCTGGCGCACTTTGCCGCGTACACCTATGTCGCGCCGTTCTTCAAACAGAGTGCCGGCTTCGATGGGCCGACCATTGGCTCGCTACTGTTGCTGTATGGCGTGGCCGGGGTGCTGGGCAATATCTTCGCCGGTTTTGCCGCCAACCGCAGCGTGCGCCACACCTTGTTGCTGGTCGCGTTGCTGATCGGCGTGAGCACCGCGCTGTTCCCGTATTTCGCTACCGGCATGACTGGCGCTGCGATGCTGATCGCTTTGTGGGGCTTCGCCTTCGGCGCGTTCCCGGCCTGCGCCAGCATTTGGATGTTCGTCGTAGCGCCCAAGGACGTCGAACGCGGTATGCCGCTGTTCGTAGCCATGTTCCAGGTGATTATCGCGCTGGGCTCGTTCTTCGGTGGACAGATCGTCGACCAGCTGGGCAGCTCGGTGCTGTTGAGTTTGGCCACGGCGCTGGTCGGCTGCGGGTTTGTCACGGTGCTGGTGCTGGGGCGCAAGGTCAGTAACAGTCTGGCGGCCCAGCCCTGCTAGCAGCGACACCTCCCTAGGCTGCTGCGGCTCCATTCGCGGGACAGGTCGCAGCGGCTCCTCGGGCGCTGGCTTGCGCGTCGCGCTGACCACTCAGCCAACCCATGACCTGAAGCAGCTTTACCGCGCGCAACCCGCGCTATGCTGGCTAGCACCTTTATTGCAGCCAGTGAGCGAACCATGACGGACCATGCCTCACAGCAGCCCTCGCCTGTTGCTGTGCGCTTTCCACCCGGGCTGATCATCGCCTGCCTGGCGTTGGCCGGGGTCTTGTTCCTGCCGTTTCCCGACACCTTGCCTGTAGCAGGCCAGCGCATGCTGGCGATCCTGGTATTTGCCGTGATCGTGTGGATCACCGAGGCGGTTTCCTACGAAGCCAGCGCGATCATGATCACCTCGCTGATGGCCGTGCTGCTGGGCACCGCGCCGACCCTGGCCGACCCTTCGCTGAGCTACGGCTCTTCAGCGGGCGTGTCGATGGCGTTGTCGGGCTTTGCCAACCCGGCGTTGGCGCTGGTGGTCGGCGCATTGTTCATCGCCGCGGCGATGACCCATACCGGGCTGGACAAACGCATCGCCCTGGTCACCCTGACCAAGGTCGGTGCCAGCACCCGACGGGTATTGCTCGGGGCGATGATCGTCATCGTCCTGCTCAGCCTGGTGGTGCCCAGCGCAACGGCGCGCAGTGCCTGCGTGGTGCCGATCATGATGGGGGTGATCGCCGCATTCGGGGTGCCGGCGCGCTCCAACATCGCTGCCGGAATCATGATCATCGTCGCCCAGGGCACCAGCATCTGGAACGTCGGTATCCAGACCGCAGCGGCGCAGAACCTGCTGACTATCGGCTTCATGGACAAGATGCTGGGCGCGCGGGTGTCGTGGCTCGACTGGCTGATCGCCGGCGCGCCTTGGGCGCTGATCATGTCGGTGGTGCTGATCGTGCTGGTGTTGAAGCTGCTGCCGCCGGAAAGCGACAGCGTGCCCGGCGGCATGGCCGGGGTCAGCCAGAGCCTGGCCCAGCTGGGGCCGATGAGCGCCGCGCAAAAACGCCTGGGTGTGGTCTCGCTGCTATTGCTGTTGGCCTGGGCCACTGAAGGCCGCCTGCACCCGTTCGATACCACGACCACCACCTACGCCGGTCTGGTGGTGCTGTTGCTGCCACGCTTTGGCGTGATGACCTGGAAGGATGTGCAAGCGCGCATCCCGTGGGGCACGGTGATCGTGTTCGGCGTCGGCATCAGCCTGGGTACCACCTTGCTCACCACCCAGGCCGGGCAGTGGCTGGGCGCGCAAGTGGTGCAGCACACAGGTCTGGATCAGCTCAGCTCGCTGGGCGTGCTGGCGGTGCTCGGCGCGTTTTTGATCGTCATCCACCTGGGGTTCGCCAGCGCCACCGCGCTGACCTCGGCGCTGCTGCCGATCTTGATCGCCGTGCTGCAAACCCTGCCGGGCGAGTTCAGCCGCATCGGCATGACCATGTTGCTCGGCTTTGTGGTCAGCTTTGGCTTCATCTTGCCGATCAACGCCCCGCAGAACATGGTCTGCCTGGGCACCGACACGTTCACCCCGCGCCAGTTTGCCCGGGTCGGCCTGTGGGTCACGGCGATCGGCTATGCGCTGCTGCTGGTGTTCGCCAGCACCTACTGGTCCTGGCTGGGGTGGATGTAAACCCGAGCAGGGTCATGCGCGCAGCCGACGCTTCACGGGTATTGGCTATGCTGACCCTGCAATAACTCAAGCTCACTCAGCATTACACGGAGGCATGTATGAAAGCTGCTGTTGTTGCCCAAGGGCGTCGCGTCGAGGTCGTGGACAAAACCCTGCGCCCGCTCAAACACGGTGAAGCGCTGCTGAAAATGCAGTGCTGCGGCGTTTGCCACACCGACCTGCACGTCAAGAACGGCGATTTCGGTGACAAGACCGGGGTGATCCTCGGCCATGAAGGCATCGGTATCGTTCAGCAAGTCGGCCCCGGCGTAACCTCGCTCAAGCCAGGCGACCGCGCCAGCGTGGCCTGGTTCTTCCAAGGCTGCGGCCACTGCGAGTACTGCAATAGCGGTAACGAGACGCTGTGCCGCGAGGTGAAGAACTCCGGCTATACCGTCGACGGGGGGATGGCCGAGTCGTGCATCGTGGTCGCCGATTACTCGGTCAAAGTCCCGGATGGGCTCGACTCTGCCGCCGCCAGCAGCATCACTTGCGCAGGTGTCACCACCTACAAGGCGGTGAAGATCTCCAACATCCGCCCCGGTCAATGGATCGCCATCTACGGCCTCGGCGGGCTGGGTAACCTGGCCCTGCAGTACGCCAAGAACGTGTTCAACGCCAAAGTCATTGCCATCGATGTCAACGATGAGCAACTGCGCTTTGCCAGCGAGATGGGCGCGGATCTGGTGATCAACTCACGGAGCGAGGATGCCGCAAAAATCATCCAGGAGAAGACCGGCGGCGCCCACGCTGCGGTGGTCACGGCGGTGGCCAAAGCGGCGTTCAACTCGGCGGTCGATGCCCTGCGTGCCGGTGGCCGCCTGGTCGCGGTAGGCTTGCCGCCAGAAGCCATGAGCCTGGACATTCCACGGCTGGTGCTCGATGGCATCGAAGTGGTCGGCTCGTTGGTTGGCACCCGGCAAGACTTGCTCGAGGCGTTCGAATTCGCCGCGCAAGGCAAGGTCGTGCCCAAGGTGACCCTGCGCCCGGTCGAAGACATCAATCAGATTTTCGACGAGATGCAAGAAGGCAAGATCAAAGGCCGCATGGTGATCGACTTCAGTCGCTGAACATGCCCTCGCCTCGGCATGGGTCAGCCAGCCTATGCCGGGGTATCGCTCGCTGCCTTACATGAACGAATCTTCATCTGGCCGGTAAAGCTACTGATAGCGGGCCGGACAGGCCAAACCTGCGCCCCGCCAGGCGGCGCGCGCCTTGAGCCTGGCGTATCGGTTGCGTAGCATCGCCGCCCCGGTCAACGTACCTGCCCTTTTGGTGGCGGTACTCAAGCTCAAGAGCGCGCATGCCCCAACCCATCCCCCTCAAAGACCACGAGAAAGAAAAACACCTGGTCAACCGCCGGTTGCTGGTCTGTGCCGGGCTAACCCTGGGCCTGGTGGCAGTGCTGGTCGGGCGGTTGTATGTGCTGCAAGTCCTGCAACACGACCAGCAGAGCGCGGTATCGGAAAACAACCGCGTGCACGTGCTGCCTATCGCCCCCGAACGCGGGCTGATCTACGACCGCAATGGCGTGGTGCTGGCCGACAACAAACCCAGCTTCAATCTGACCATGACCCGCGAACGCGCCGGTGATTCGGCCAGGGTGCTCGACGCCCTGGCGCAGATACTCGGGCTGGGCGAGGAAGATCGTGTGCAATTCGACAAGGACCTGCGCCGTGGCCGCAAGCCGTTCGAGCCGGTGACGTTGATGGTCGGGTTGTCCGAGGAGCAGATCGCGCTGATCGCCGTCAATCAGTTCCGCTTGCCGGGGCTGGAGGTCCAAGCGCAGTTCATCCGCGAGTACCCGCTAAATGAGCACTTTGCCCACTCGGTCGGTTATGTCGGGCGGATCAACGAGAAGGAGGCCAAGAGCCTCGACGCCACCGAGTATCGCGGCACCCAGTCGATCGGCAAGACCGGTATTGAGCGTTTCTACGAGCGCGAACTGCACGGCCAGGTCGGCTACGAGGAAGTCGAGACCAACGCCCAGGGCCGGGTCATGCGCGTACTGCGTCACCAGGACCCGACCCCCGGCAAGGACATCATCCTGACCCTCGACGCGCACTTGCAGCAGGCCGCTGAAAAGGCCCTGGGCGACCGACGCGGGTCAGTGGTAGCGCTCGACCCTGCCAGCGGCGATGTGCTGGCGATGGTCAGCAAGCCAAGCTTTGATCCCAACCTGTTCGTCAAAGGCATCAGCTTCAAGCAGTACGCCGCCCTGCGCGACTCGATCGACCGACCGCTGTTCAACCGGGTGCTGCGCGGGCTGTATGCGCCAGGCTCGACGGTCAAGCCAGAGGTGGCCATCGCAGGCCTGGACAGCGGCGTCATCACCCCGGCCAGCCGGGTGTTCGACCCCGGCTACTACGAGCTGCCCAACTATGCGCACAAATACCGCAACTGGAACCGCAGCGGCGATGGCTGGGTGGACATGTACAGCGCGATCATGCGCTCCAACGACACCTACTTCTACGACCTGGCGCACAAGCTGGGCATCGATCGCCTGCATGACTACATGGCCGAATTTGGCCTGGGCCAGAAGGTCTCGCTGGACATGTTCGAAGAAGCCGCAGGCTTGATGCCTTCAGCCCAGTGGAAACGTGCCACCCGCCGTCAGGCCTGGTTCCCGGGCGAAACGCTGATCCTCGGCATCGGCCAGGGCTACATGCAGGTCACCCCGTTGCAGCTGGCCCAGGCCACCAGCCTGCTCGCCAGCAAGGGTGTGTGGCACCGGCCGCACCTGGCAATGACCGTCGCCGGTGAGCAGCCGGTCGATCCGCATCCGATGCCTGATATCGTCCTGCGCGACAAGCGCGCCTGGGATCAGGTCAGCCAAGGCATGCAGATGGTCATGCACGACCCACGCGGTATTGCCCGGGCGTCCGCCGCCGGCGCGCAGTACCGGATTGCCGGCAAGAGCGGTACTGCACAGGTTGTCGCAATCCGCCAGGGTGAACGCTACAACCGCAACAAGACCCTGGAGCGCCATCGCGATAACGCGCTGTTCGTAGGTTTTGCCCCGGCTGATCATCCCTCGATCGTGGTGGCGGTGATGATCGAGAACGGTGAAGCCGGGGGCCGGGTTGCCGGGCCTGTGGTGCGCGAGGTGATGGATGCCTATCTGCTCGATGAGCAGGGGCATCTGAAGGCGCAGTATGCCGGTGGCGATCATACCTCGCCGCATAGCTGAACAACCTGGCGTGGGAGCGGGCTTGCCCCGCGAAGAGGCCGGTACATCTCAGCGCAAAATCCCTCACTGTTAAATCTCATAAACGAATAAGAATATGAATTCTTATTCTTTTTTATCCTGACGCAAATCCTCTATAACTCTCTGCACTGCACAGCCGCCAACACCAGGCCAACTGTTCGCAGCGCAACAGTTGATCAACATCCAGGCCCACAAGGCAACACCGGCTGCACAACGAAACGATGCAACCTGTTGATCTATATGGACATTTAAAATAGGCACGACGATTGCTCAAGCAAAGTCCCGCTCAACCTGACCTGGAGACTTGCCATGAGCACCCCGTTGAACGTCGTCGCTTTGTCCGGTGGCACCGGCCGCCCCTCGCGCACCTTGGCCCTGACCGAGGCCATCCTCGCTGAACTGAGCCAGCACCTGCACATCAAGGCGCAGCTAATCGAACTGGGCGATATCGCCCGCCCACTGGGCGCGGCGTTGTGGCGCAGCGAGCTGCCCGAGAGCGTCGAGCAACAACTGCGCCTGGTGGAAAAGGCCGACCTGCTGGTGGTGACCACGCCGGTCTATCGCGGCAGCTTCCCTGGCCACTTCAAGCACCTGTTCGACTTGATCGGCCAGGATGCGCTGGTCGACACGCCAGTACTGCTGGCAGCCACCGGCGGCAGCGAACGCCATGCGCTGGTCCTCGATCATCAGCTGCGGCCACTGTTCAGCTTCCTGCAAGCGCTGACCTTGCCCATCGGCGTATACGCCAGCCAGAACGAGCTGGCCGACTACCGGGTGACCAGCGAAGCTTTGGCTGCGCGCATCCGACTGGCCGCCGAGCGCGCCGTGCCGTTGTTCGCGGCTCACCATGCGCTGCGCAAAAGCGCCTGAGGAGCGGCCATGAATGCACCCGTGAAACCTGCCCAACGCCCTGCCCTGGCCATCGCCCAAGAACTGGCCGGGCAGTTTGCCCAGACCGCCGTCGAGCGTGACGAGCGCGGCGGCACGCCCAAAGCCGAGCGCGATGCCCTGCGCAGCAGCGGCCTGTTGTCGCTGGCCATCCCGAGCGCCTACGGCGGCCAAGGGGCCAACTGGCGCGACACCTTTGCAGTGGTACGCGAGTTTGCCCGCGTCGACAGCTCGATCGCCCACGTGTTTGGCTTTCATCACCTGATGCTGGCCACCGTGCGGCTGTTCTCCCGCCCTGATCAGTGGCAACCGTGGTTCGAACAGACCGCGCGCAAGCACTGGTTCTGGGGCAACGCACTGAACCCGTTGGATACCCGCACCCAGGTCAAGCACTTCGACGGCTGGTGTGAGTTTTCCGGGCAGAAGAGCTTTTGCTCAGGGGCCAGCGACTCGGAAATGCTCATCGCCTCGGCGGTGGACGAGCGTGCGGGCGGCAAGCTGCTGATTGCCGCGATCCCCAGCGGGCGCACCGGCATCACCCTGCACAATGACTGGAACAATATCGGCCAGCGCCAGACCGACAGCGGCAGCGCCACGTTCGAGCGTGTGCGCGTCGAGCATGACGAACTGCTGCTCGACCCCGGCCCGCTGAGCACACCATTCGCGGCCTTGCGGCCACTGATCGCCCAGTTGCATTTTGCCAACCTGTTCCTCGGCATCGCCGAGGGCGCCTTTGCCGAAGCACGCCAGTACAGCCTCAAGGAGAGCCGGCCGTGGTTCCGCTCCGAGGCCACCAGCAGCAGCGAAGACCCGTACATCCTGCGCCATTACGGCGAGTTCTGGGTCGGTCTGGAAACCGTGCGCCTGTTGATCGAGCGCGCCGCCGAACAGCTCGACCGCGCCTGGGCCAAGGAGCATGCCCTGACTGCCGAGGAGCGCGGTGACCTGGCCGTGGCCATTGGCACCGCCAAGGTCGCCGCCACCCGCCATGGCCTGGATATCTGCAACCGCCTGTTCGAAGTCACCGGAGCCCGCGCGACCCATGCCTCGCTGCGCTTCGACCGCCATTGGCGCAACCTGAGGACGCAAACCTTGCACGACCCTGTGGACTATCGCATCCATGAGCTCGGCGAGTGGGCCCTCAACGGCAAGCGTCCCGTCCCGTCTTTCTATTCATAAGGCACGCTCATGCAATTGCTGACCCTCCCCCCGTCACCGTCATTGGCTACCTCGATCAGGGCGACCGCACAGGTCTTCGAAGACCCCAGGTCGCAGGCGCTGCTCGCCCACTTGCAACAGGTCGCCCCCAGTGAGGCCAGCGTCCTGATCATCGGCGAGACCGGCACGGGCAAGGAGCTGGTCGCGCGCCACATCCACAACCTCAGTGGCCGACGCAACGGGCCGTTCGTCGCGGTCAACTGCGGCGCGTTCTCCGAGTCGCTGGTGGAAGCGGAGCTATTCGGCCACGACAAGGGCGCCTTCACCGGCGCCTTGGCAGCGAAGGCTGGCTGGTTCGAGGAAGCCAACGGCGGCACGCTGTTTCTCGATGAGATCGGCGACCTGCCGCTGCCGATCCAGGTCAAGTTGCTGCGCGTGCTACAGGAGCGAGAAGTCGTGCGCCTGGGCTCGCGCAAAAGTATCCCGATCAACGTGCGAGTGCTGGCAGCGACCAACGTACAACTGGAAAAGGCCATCAACGCCGGGCACTTTCGCGAAGACCTGTATTACCGCCTGAACGTGGTGACCTTGTCGCTGCATCCGCTGCGCGAGCGGCCGGGCGACATCCTGCCATTGGCGCGGCACTTCATCCGCAGCTACAGCGAACGCCTGAGCTATGGCCAAGTGGAGCTCAGCCCACGCGCCCAGGCCAAGCTGGTCGAATACAGCTGGCCGGGCAACATTCGCGAGCTGGAAAACGTCATTCACCACAGCCTGCTGACCTGCGGCAATGGCGAGATCCAGGCGCAAGACCTGCGTCTGTCGAACCTGCGCCTGGAACGTCAGGACGAGAGCACCGCGCGTGCATCCAGCGGCGATGCGGTCGAAGATCTGTTGCAACTGGCCTTCAGTCGGCTCTATGAAGAGCAGCCAGGCGAGCTTTACGAGAAAGTCGAGAACGCCCTGCTGCGCTCGGCCTATCGCTTCTGCCATTACAACCAGGTGCACACCGCGCAGTTGCTCGGCTTATCGCGCAACGTTACCCGCACCCGGCTGATCGCCATTGGCGAGCTGGTGGTCAACAAACGCCGCAATCAGGAGCAACCACTGGATAACCGCCTGGTGCGCTTGTCGATCTGACCGCTACCCCGGTGACTGGACACGTTGCACACTCACCGCGCTACGCGAAGCGCTTGTTGTTAGCGCTGGTGCAACACGCGATAAGCGCAAGGCCCGGCAGCCCGAGCCTGGAGTAACATAGGCACTCAACCTGATAGCCGCTCCGGACACCTGAGCATGACCCACGCAGCCAACGTTCCCGACACTGTCGCCACGTCCGTCAGCCAACCTCGCCTGGTGCTGTTCCTGGCCTATGCGCACATGGGCCTGCTCGACCTGACCGGCGCGCAAACGGTGTTCTGGGCCGCCAACAAGGCCTGCGCAGAACGTGGCCTGGCCGGTTATCGGGTGTGTACGGCCAGCGTGCCGGGTGGATTGATTGCAAGCGCCGAAGGTCTGCGGGTGCACACCGAGCCCCTTGAGCCACTACTGCTCGAACAGATCGACACCCTGGTAGTGCCCGGTGCGCCGGAGATCGTGCGCACCCTGCCTGAGCACGTCGAACTGGTCAGTTGCTTGCGTCAGGTCGCCGCCAAGGCACGGCGCACCGCCTCGGTGTGCAGCGGCACCTTCCTGCTGGCGGCCGCCGGTCTACTCGACGGACGCCGGGCCGCCACCCATTGGGCCATGTGCGATGCCCTGCGCCAGCGCTTTCCTGCCATCGAGGTGGATGCCGAGGCGATCTTCGTGCAGCAAGAGCAGGTCTGGACCTCGGCCGGGGTCAGCGCTGGCATCGACTTGGCGTTGGCCCTGGTCGAGGCTGATTGCGGCCGTGAGGTGGCGATGCAGGTGGCCCGCGAGCTGGTGGTTTTCCTCAAGCGCCCTGGTGGCCAGGCGCAGTTCAGCGAGTTGCTCAAGGCCCAGGGCGAGCACAGCGCCGCCTTCGATGAACTGCACCTGTGGCTCAATGAGCATTTGCACGATCCACAGCTGAGTGTCGAGCGCCTGGCTGGGCAAGCGTGCATGAGCCTGCGTAACTTCACGCGGGTGTACAAACAAAAAACCGGACGCACTCCGGCCAAGGCCATTGAAGTGTTTCGTCTGGAAGCGGCCCGGCGCCTGCTGGAAAACACTGACCTGCAGATCGAGCAAATCGCCCGTCAGTGCGGGTTCGGCAGCGAAGAACGCTTGCGCCTGGCGTTCCAGCGCCACTTGGCAGTGACCCCGCGCGACTACCGCGCACGTTTCGCCCGCAGCGTGCCCCTGGCCGAAATCCAGGGTTCTTTGGCCTAGGGCCAAACGCCCTGCGCGCCTAGCATCCAGCGCAACAAACTCAACACCTGCGTGGGCTGCTGCGTTTGTCGGAGCACGGCACGCACTTGCCAGGAGGGCCTATCATTTCCATCGGCCAGCCAACTGGAAAGGCGCCCCCTCTGCGTTTCGAGCGAGCTTTATGCGCGCCGTTCACGTGCCGTGCCCGAACTGATAATTCCAATAATCACCTGGAGCACAACGATGAAACAGATTCTTGTCATTGGCGCAGGCTTCGCCGGCCTATGGAGCGCCTTGGGTGCCGCGCGCCTGCTTGACCTGCAGGGCCGCGACGATGTGCAGATCAGCGTACTTGCGCCCAAAGCCGAGTTGCACGTGCGCCCGCGGTTTTATGAGCCCGACGTGCACACCATGGCCGCCCCCCTGCAAGCGCTGTTCGACGCGGTCAACGTGCGCTTTATCAAAGGCACCGCCTACCGCATCGATGAGGGCCGCCAGTCGGTGGCTTATCGTGATCCTTCCGGGGCTGAGCTGAGCATTGGCTATGACCGGCTGATCATGGCCTGTGGCAGCCTGCTTAACCGCCCTGCGCTGGAGGGTTTCGATCAACACGCCTTCGACGTCGACAAGATCGACTCGGCGACACGCCTGGAAGAGCACCTCAAGTCGCTCGCCTCCCAGCCTGACAGCCCAGCGCGCAATACCGTGGTAGTCGCCGGCGGCGGCTTTACCGGCATCGAGACCGCGACCGAATTGCCGACCCGGCTGCGCGCCATTTTCGGTGAGCAGGTGACCCCGCGCATTGTCGTGGTCGATCGCGGCGCGAAAATTGGCGCAGCGCTGGGCGCGGGGATCAGCCTGGCCATCGAGGCGGCTTCAACCGAGCTGGGCATCGAATGGATCTGCGGCGCCACCGTGGCCTCAGTCGATGGCGATGGGGTGCTGCTGGACAATGGCCAGCGCATCCCGGCCAAGACCGTGATCTGGACCGTGGGCTTCAAGGCCAACCCGCTCACCGAGCAGATCCGTGGCGAACGCGACCGCCAGGGCCGCCTGCATGTCGACGGCAACCTCAAGGTCAAGGGCAATGGCGCGGTCTATGCCGCCGGTGATGTGGCCTATGCGGCGTGCGACGAGGTCGGCAACTATGCGGTGATGTCCTGCCAGCACGCGATTCCGCTGGGGCGTTATGCCGGCAACAATGCCGCCGCCGAATTGATCGGCGAGGCGCCGATGACCTACAGCCAGCCCAAGTACGTGACCTGTCTGGACCTGGGCGCCTGGGGCGCGGTGTATACCGAGGGCTGGGATCGCCAGGTGGCGCCGCCTG